>JGI12316J15310_10000198_pt2 | contig 116736 bp, 98 predicted proteins | sample MarCyaLeptolynsp_FD_15310 | JGI IMG/M metagenome (IMG submission 15310) | reverse complement strand
CCGCCACCGCCGCCACCACCGCCACCGCCGCCACCACCGCCACCCCCAAATACTACGCCAACCCTCGTTAATTTAAATATTCCTAAAATTAAAGAAGGAAGATCTGCTAAAGCCTTCCTGTCTGCTCAAGACCCCAACCCAGATACAATAGCCTTCTTATTGAATGGCTCCCAAATAGGCACTGATAGTAGTACAGCAGGAACCCGCTCATTAACTACTAACCTTGGTAATTTTGCCGATAATGGTGTTCATACCTATACAGCTCAAGCTAGGGATTCCCAAGGAGGATTCAGCAACAGTGTCACTCGAAACTTAATTGTGGAAAATGTCGCACCAACCCTAAGTAATCTGAGCCTCTCAAGTAATGTAATCTATGAAGGACAATCTGCATCAGCATCTCTATCTGCCACAGATCCGGGAGCAGATGCTATCAGCTTCTTCTTGAATGGTGAAAATGTTGGCACTGATGGAAAAACTTCAGGAACTCGGACAGCTAGCAAGAATCTGGGTGTTTTTGCTGATGAAGGTACTTTCACCTATACAGGTCAAGCACAAGATAAAGATGGTGCTTTCAGTAACACCTCTACCCAACAACTAACGGTCTTGAATGTGGCTCCCACCATTACCCAGCTTACTCAGGACTTGGTTGTCAATGTCAATGAGTTGTTTGATTTTTCCGCTACTGCCACTGATCCAGGCATCTTAGATATTCTCACCTTTGATTGGGATTTTGATATGGATGGCCTATTTGATGACTTCACTGGTACGAGTGGACAATGGTCTTTTGATTCATCCGGCACCTATGATGTCGCACTGCGCGTCTCTGATGGTGATGGTGGTTTTGACTTTGGTTCCTTTACCGTTAGTGCAGTACCTGAACCATCTTCCATACTGAGCCTCCTCGGTATTGGTGCTTTCGGTATTGGTGCTTTCCTTAAAGGCAAACGTCGCTAATTTTGTCATTTGTCATTTGTCATTTGTTGTTTGTTGTTTAGGAATGGGGAATTGGACATTTCTTCCTCTTGTTTTCCTCTTTCCTACTCCCTAATCTCTATTGCCTATTGCCTTGTTTCTCAAGAGCCGCCCACTGGCGGCTCTTGCCACCCCCTACGAAGGTCAGAAACAAGCTCAAATCCTCCTCCCTGTTCCCTATTCCCTGTTCCCCGTTCCCTTGTTTCTTGAAAGCCATTACTGATTATCAATAGCATGGTATATCTCTTCAAGCCTTGCTCTTACCGCTGGAGGTTGGGAAGTAAAAGAGATATAAAAACTTCCCGGCTGGGCTATTTTTTCCGATACCTTGGCATAGATATCTCCACTGATTGCCATATCTGAGTTCTGGGTTAATAAGTTAAGCTTGATATTACTCGACGGTTTCAGTAGTGCCTTGCCATCTATTTGTTCGCAGCTCACTAAAGCCACCTTAGCTGATAGTTCAGTTAAACTTCCCAGAAAACTAGTACTGCCCACTTGCTTATCTTCCACAACTGTGTATTGCAAGGGAATTTTTTCTGGTAGGGGTTTGAGTACTTCTTCCTCTTGAGCTAGAAAGAGGTTATATTCCCCACCAATACCTCCCACATCATAAATGGTGATTGGGTGATCAATGCCTTTCGGTTGTACCTGCTTGTGGTTGTTAATTGTTAACAGTTGTTGAGCCTCTTGAAAAGTTTGCTCAGAAATCAAAATTTGACCACCGGTTGTATAAGATTCGATGCGGAAAGTTAGATTCACCTGGCTACCAACTACACCATATTTGCTGCGTTTTTCTGAGCCGATATTGCCTACCACCACTTCTCCTGTATTAATACCGATACCCATTTCTAGAACTGGCAAACCTCGCTCCCGCATTTTTTCGTTGACTGACTCCATTGCCAACTGCATGGCAACGGCACAAGCAACGGCTCTGATTGCATCATCTTCTCTAGCATTAGGAGCGCCAAAAAGGACTAAAATCCCATCTCCCATAAATTCATCAATAGTGCCTTGATGCTGAGTAATGATCTCTGCCATAGATTCTAGGTAAATATTGAGGATTGTCACTACCTCTTCTGGGGATAATCGCTCTGAGGTAGCCGTAAATCCTCTTAAATCAGAGGTGAGGATAGTAATCTCCCGCCTCTCACCACCGAGTTTTAACCCTTCAGGAGTTTCTAGCAAATTGGAGACAACTTCATCAGTGAGGTAGCGTCCAAATACCTGGCGAATTAGTTCATTCTTTTGCTTCAATTGAGCTGTACGCTCTTGGACTTTTTGTTCGAGTGTCCGATACAGCAGAGCATTTTCTAGGGAAATTGCTGCCTGGGAAGAGAGCAGTTTCAGTACTTCTACTCTTTGGGGAGTAAAAGCGCCAGTGGTAAGATTATTTTCTAGATAAAGAATACCAATTAGCTTACCTTGATTGATGATCGGTACACACAAAATCGACTTAGACAGATTTTTGTGAATATATGGTTCAGCAGTAAACATGCCCTCACGAAAAGCATCGCTTAAAACGACATCTAAGTAAGTTCTAGCGACATAATTGACAATTGCTGTTGGTAGATGTTCACCAGTATCAATAGGAAGAGATTGCAGTACCTTAACTTCATTTGTCTGAACTTCTCCAGTCGCCTCAATCATCAACTTACCTTGCTGTGAGAGAATGAGAACTCCTTTTTGAGCCCCAGCATTCTCCATCACCAATTCTATCAACTTAGCTAATAACTTATCCAGGACAATTTCACCAGAAATCGCTTGACTAGCTTTCATAACCGTAGCTAAATCTAGTGCTTCTCCTGGGTTACTACCAGATGTTGCACTAGTAGCTTTGGTATCTTGAGAACCAATTGTTGTTGGTACTGATGTTGTCGCTAGCAACTGGGGATAGTTCGCCTCCAAATCTTTGACTTTAGCTTTAGCTCCCCAGAGCAGATAAGCATAACGAGCATTGAACATGTAGGCAGAGGCAATAGTAGTATTTCCTTTAGCTAAATAAAACTTTGCTCCTAGTTCATGCGCCAGCGCTTCTTCATTGATATATTTGTTTTCTTTTGCTAGGGCAATGGCACGCTCATAATAGTATATAGCCTTGGCTTCTTGTCCGAGAACCCGATAGCGCTCTGCCTCCACTAGATAAAATTTGTGCCGATGATTCATCGGCGCAGCTTTAGCCCATTTTTGTAGTTTTTTCTGGTTAGCAACTACTTGTTTAAGCAGAGACTTTTGGATTGGTTTGGGAGTTTTGTCAAATACCGCCAGCAGAGCTAGGGAATAGTAACAATGGAAGACAGTAACAGTTATGGCTCCCAACGCTCCATCTAAATATTTTTCTGTTATAGTTGCATTTTTTACTGCTTGCTCGTACTCTGCGAAGAGATAACATAGGACGAGTTTGTTGAAGTAGACTAGAAAAATTGCCGTTCGATCATTAACTTGCTGATGCAGCGGCAGCATCTTCTGCTCGTCGTAAGCTTCACCAATTATGTTTGTTGTTTGGGAATTGGGAATTGGGAATTGGGAATTGGGAATTGTCTCCGCGTCTCCGCGTCTCCATGTCTCCGTGTCTCCGTGTCTCCGTGTCTCCGCGTCTCCGCGTCTCCGCGTCTCCGTGTCTCCTTTATCACCCAGCAAATTCAAAGCTACCTGCTGCCATATTTGCAGAAAATGCAGAGCTGTTTCTTGTTTGAGTTGACTGATAGCATCACTGTAGCTTGCCATCTCTTGTTCAAGTTTGCCTAGTTCCTTACCGACAAAATAGGCGTGGTAACAGTAAGCATTGGCAGAAAGGGCAGCAAATTCTAAATCTCCTGTCTCCAGCCCACTAGAGTAAGCAGACTTTAAAGGTTGTAATGTTTCTGTGAGATGTTCCTTAGAATGTTTGATAAGGTCATTAACTACTAAGTATATTCTCGCTTTTAGTTCTTTAGCATTAAACTTATCGAGTAAACTAAGAGCCAGTTGACCAAATTTATACCCCTGATTAATATCACCCATCACAGAGCACAAAATTACTCCGTAACCAGTATACCCATAGCTAGACTCAGAAGCATTACCATACTTAAGCGATAAATGGATTTGTTTAAACACAATCAGCGGCACTAAATCGGGAACTGCTACATAGGCAGCAGAGCCAACCATCAAGATAATACGCATTGCTGCTAGTTTGTAGGGATCTCTCATTTGAGGTAAATTAATTAACTCCTCAACTGGTTTACCTATCAAAGTCAACTTTGTCCGTAGAAAACCCAGCACAATTTGCGACTTGTTAGGTTTTTCAGGAAGTTGTATCCCTAACAGCTTCAATACAGATAGGGCTGTCTTTACTGCTTCTAGTAGCTGATTTTGTGCTGTATAAGCTTCAATCTGGACTTCGTAAACTTTCACTTTATCTAGCAGGGTTTTCGCTTCGTGCAGCACAGTATTTACCAATCTCTCCATCTGCTGAAAATTGCCGCAAAGGTACGCCATACTAGCGAAGTTGACATGAATTTTTAGGGTCAGGTCATACTGAGCATTCCATCTATCTTGCGCCAACAGTCCTAGACCAATTTCCAAATAATTCAACGCTGGTTCATAGGCTGCCGATGCCTTAGCTTTCATAGCAGCAATTAGGTTCAACTGAGCTAGTTCATTTCGCCGTGACTGACTATAAATTAGTTCACTTCCCAAGTTGAGTTGATTGACAATATCAAAGATTTTCTGTTCTTGCTGCTGAGGTGGAGTATTTTTCCACAAAAGTTGTCCTACTTGCCAATGGATAGTTTGCTTCTGCTGTTCTTCAATCAGGGAATAAGCAGCTTGTTGAATCCTGTCATGGGCAAATTTGTATTCAATGAAGAAGGGAGCAGGGAGCATGGAGCAGGGAGTTGTTGATGATGGCTCACAGATGATATCTAGTTCCATTAACTTATAGGAATCACCAAGGGGTAAAACCAAACCTTCTACTACCGCTTTCCACAGCGAAGCTGCCGTCTCTTCTAGAGATTGTTCATTAACAATTGCTAAAGTCTCCAGCTTAAACTGATTGCTAATACAAGCTGCCAACTTCAATACCTGTTGAGTGTTGGTAGGCAACTTTTGAATTTTGCTAGTCATCAGTTCAACAACATTATCTGTAAATCCCTGTGCCTGAATTTGCTCTAAATGCCAATGCCAATTAATTTTGTTAATATCGAAGTACAACAAGCCTTCTTCATAGAGTGATTTTAAAAATTCCTTCAAAAAGAAGGGATTACCATGAGTTTTACGTACGACCAATTCTGCCAGTTGCTTGGTTGCTTGTAGGGTAGCCTTGAGAGTATCAGCAATTAACTGATTGACAGCAGCAAATTTTAAAGGTAAGAGAAAAATCTCATCAACATTTACCCCAGTGTTCTTAAGTTCTTCTATAACCAACTTTAACGGATGAGCAGTACCTACTTCGTTATTTCGATAAGCTCCAATTAAAAATAGTCCAGTTTCAGCACCACTCATCAGTAGTTGAATTAGTTTCAAAGAAGCACCATCTGCCCACTGTAAATCATCGAGAAAGATTACCAAAGGATATTCTGAGTTAGTAAATACTTCAATAAAGTGTTGAAACACTAAATTAAAGCGATTTTGAGCTTCGGTGGGTGACACCTGTGGCACTTTTGGTTGCTTCCCAACAATTAGTTCTACTTCTGGAATCACATCAATAATTACTTGAGCATTACTACCGAGAGCCGCCAAAAGTTGCTCTCGCCATAACTCCAACTGTGTTTCGGTTTCAGTTAACAGTTGCTCAACTAACTCTTGGAAAGCTTTAATCATCCCTAAGTAGGGAATATTGCGCTGAAACTGGTCAAATTTTCCTGAAATAAAATAACCCCGCTTTTGGGTAATAGGTTTGTAAATTTCCTGCACAAGCGCTGATTTACCAATACCAGAATAACCAGCTACCAGCATCAGTTCACTTTGTCCTTTACCTTGCTTCTGTGAGTAAGAACCACTGACTCTTTCAAAAGCTGCTAATAAAGCTGCAATTTCTTGTTCTCTGCCATATAATTTTTGAGCAATTTGGAACTTGCCTGAAATATCTTGAGTGCCGAGAGGGAAGAGTTCAATTTTACCAGTAGCTACTAATTGTTGGAAACAGGTTTCTAAATCAGCCTTTAGTCCCCAAGCACTTTGATATCGTTCCTCAGCATTTTTAGCTAGCAACTTCATCACAATATCCGATACAACCTGAGGAATTTCTCCCCATCCCCCCATCTCCCCATCTCCCCATCTCTTCAAATAGGGGGGTACTGGCTGTTTGGCAATATGAAAGTGAACTAACTCTAGTACATCTGTCGCTTGACAAGGTAATTGATGAGTGAGTAGTTCATAAAAAGTGACACCCAAAGAGTAAAAATCACTGCGATAATCCAGGGAACGATTCATTCTACCAGTTTGCTCTGGTGATATATAAGCAAGAGTACCTTCTAAAACATTGGGATTCTTTACAGAAGTACTTTCTTCGCTCAATATTGTAGACATACCAAAGTCAATGATTTTGAGCTCTCCAGTTTCTGAGTTAACCAGGATATTCGCTGGATTAAGATCTTTATGAATAATATTGGCGGCGTGGATATTGCCTAAGCTATCAGCAATCTGAATGGCAAGACTGAGAAATTTTTTTAAGGATATTACCCCTTTCCCTGCTTTGATCCGTTCATTGAGCAATCTTCTCAAGGATTCTCCACCAAAGTCCTCGAAAATAATTACCAAAGTATTTTGATACTTTTCTAAGCTATAAGCTTTGACAACCCCAGCAAGATTAAGGTTGTGAGTAATCTCATATTCTTGGTGATATTGGCTTAACTGTAATGGTGTGGGGTAATCTTGCTTGAGAACTTTGAGGATAACAGGTTGCTGATCCTGCTCTGTAACACCTCGATAAACTATGGTATGTTGATTTTCAGAGATGGTGTTGAGAATTTGGTAACCAGGAAGGGTAATCATTGTTTTCTTTATATAAGGATATAGAGAATAGGGAATGGAGAATGGGGAATAGGGAATGGGGAATAGAATCTGAAAATTGAATGTACCTCACGGATGCGAGAACTGCTATAATTCTAAAATAATCAATTAAAAGGCAAAACTGTTTAACTCAGAATTCTCCTCAAGAATTCATCACGTTTAATTAAGCTTGAGGAGAGTTATCAAAAGGTGAAAGGTTTAATTTGCCCATTCCTAGTGCAAAAAGGCAGAAGGCACGAGGGAAGAAAGATTATTTAGTAAGCTTTTTCATCTTTTTTAACTGGCGTGGCGGGTTATTTTCGCCGCGCTGCACTAGAACTTGAGCAAACATCAGTTTATACTCCAGCTATCTTATTTATCACCCCTTTCTTTAACTTTTATGCAAATTAGGGAAAAAGTTCAAGCGTAGTACCAAATCCTGCGAGAGTTGTATAGTTTATTAGTGAGGACAGGCAAAAGGTAACAGTATTACCAGAATGATTTTTGAGCTGAAGAAAAGGGTTCAATTCTTCCCTAAACCCCACACCCTGCCTACTGGTGTGACACGCCTAACTAAAACTGTAGGTTGGGTTGAACGATAGTGAAACCCAACAAAGCGTTACTGGTGTTGGGTTTCGTTCCTCAACCCAACCTACGATTAAGACACCATTTTAGGTGTGTTACGGCACTACTATAATAATTGCTTAGTTATTTTTGCAATCAGTCCAATGAAAAAACTCTTAGTTACAGGTGCTAGTGGTTTTTTAGGATGGAATCTGTGCCAGCTAGCTAAATCTGAATGGGATATTTATGGAACTTACTTTTCCCATCCTGAATCAATTCCAGGAGTAACTTTACTCAAAGTTGACTTGACTAATTTTCAGGAAATTAAGCAATTTTTTAGCCAAATCCAACCAGCAGCAGTAATCCATACGGCAGCTCAATCAAGCCCTAATATTTGTCAAACTTACCCCCAGGAATCATACCCAATCAATGTAACAGCATCTTGTAATATTGCAGGACTGTGTGCAGATTATGTCATCCCTTGCGTTTTTACTTCAACTGACCTCGTATTTGATGGCTTAAACCCACCCTATAGCGAAACTGAGCCTGTGTCTCCTATCTGTTATTACGGTGAGCAGAAAGTGATGGCTGAAGAAGGAATGTTGGAGCGCTATCCTCAAACTGCTATCTGCCGTATGCCTTTAATGTTCGGGTTAGCAGCACCTGCAGCTACTAGCTTTATCCAACCATTTATCACAACCTTAACAGAGGGTAAACAACTAAATTTGTTTACTGATGAATTCCGTACTCCTGTAAGTGCAGCAACTGCCGTTCAAGGGCTATTATTGGCATTAGAAAAAGTTCAAGGAATTATTAATTTGGGGGGTAAAGAACGCATATCTCGCTATGATTTTGGCTGCCTATTAGCAGAGGTATGGCAATTACCGACAACAACCATTAAAGCTTGCTTACAAGCAGATTTAAAAATGGCTGCTCCTAGACCACCAGATGTTTCGTTGGATAGTTTAAGAGCTTATAAGTTGGGATATACTCCTTTATCTTTGCCAGAAGAATTAGGACGGATCTACAAACTGGTATAGCACACTCAAAATGTGGAAGCTAGACTAAATACTGCTTTTAAGCCTTTTTTTGCGAATAAGTGCAAGGAAATTGCATCTCTTGGCTCAATTTCCTTGCACTTTCATAGGAAATCCCTGGGTAACCTTGGGGAATGCAAGTGCTCAAAACTAGGATAAATTCTTCATTCCTTCTTACTACTTCTTACTTGTTACTTATTCAGCAAACGCTACTTAGAATCAGCGTCGGGAAATCTCACCTAGCTCAAAATCTATATCCCCGGAATTGGGCTTATCTCCATCCCCAACGATAGAGCGCATTCCCTCAAGAGTTGCTGGAATAGTGCGGGGGTCCATAAACATTACCTTACTACTGTCACTGCTGCCAATCTTCATCCCCATATCTATATAATTTTGGGCGAGTAAGAACTGGAGTGCTTCTTGGGCAGTGGGGTCCTTTTTCAAGGCATTACCAACTACCTGCAAGGCATCAGCAGTAGCGTGAGCCTTGAGGACTTGTTGCTGGCGTTGTGCCTGAGCTTTGAGGACAATTGCTTGTTGTTGTCCCTCTGCATCTAACACAGCTGCCTTTTTCCGTGCTTGGGCATCCAATTCTAGTGCCTCAGCTTTACCTCTAGCAGTATTGACAGCAGATTCTCTTTCTCCCTCTGATGTGAGAATTGCTGCCCGTTTGCGACGCTCTGCCGACATTTGCAACTCCATTGAGTCCTGCACCGCTTTAGATGGGACAATATCCCTTAGTTCCACCCGTGTCACCTTTACTCCCCAAGGATCTGTAGCTTCATCCAATTCTCGCAGCAAGATCTCATTGATTTCCGCTCTAGCAGTAAAGGTTTGATCTAGCTCCAGTTTGCCCATTTCTGCCCGAATTTGGGTTAGCACCAAATTCTGCATTGCCGAGCGCAGATTTTCTACCTTGTAATAGGCTTTTTCCATATCCATAATCCGCCAGTAGACTACGGCGTCAACACCGATGGAAACGTTATCGCGGGTGATACATTGCTGAGCTGGGATATCCAGGACTTTTTCCCGAATGGTTTCCTGGAATACCACCTTATCAAGGAAAGGGAGGAGAAAATTCAGACCAGGAGTAAGTTCTTTCCCGCTATATTTTCCCAATCTTTCTACCAATGCCTTGTTCCCTTGATTAATAATCTTGACGGAGCCAGCAATTCCTGAACCGCCAAGAATCAAAGCAATTAACCAAATCAATGGATTTCCCATCTTGAGCCTCCTAAATTTATCGGTATTGTTCTATTTCTGGAACTGGCAATCTTAGTTGCGTGACTTTAAAATGTCCAAGGTTAATCAGTTTATCCAATTTCCTCTATAGCCTTGCATTTATTTAATACAGAGTTATATTCCTAGACACCACTTTGTCTCCCTCAGCTCCCTCAGCTCAACCATCTCCCCATCCCCCCATCTCCGTCAATTCAAAAGGTGTTGGGGCACAACCACTAGGGTGTTGCCCTCCCGTCTGACTACGTAGACTTTTTGGTTAGGCGCGATCGCTTCTACATAGTCCTCACAACGAGCACGCCACGAATTTCCTTCATAAAGTACCCTCCCTGTCTCCCCTGCCGGAATCGCTGTCAAGGTTTTGGCTTCCATCGAATCCATTCTTTTGGCTACTTTGTCTGATGGTAAGAAACGACGGGATAAAAACACTGCTCCAGTGGATAGTAATAACCACAGCACTACTTGCAAACTGAATGCCATTGTTGGCAAAATATAGGTTACTAATGCCACTACCAAGGCGCTGAGTCCCATCATAAAAGCGACAAAAGCAGTTGGCAGGAACAATTCCATGAGGCATAGAATTGACCCTGCTAGGAGCCAGAGTATTGCAGAACTTAGCAGTGGCATCTCAACATCCGGTGTAGCGTAGGTTAATGAAAACGGATTGGGTGGTTGATAATGTAGCTATTTAGCGTTTAAATTTCTTCAAACTCTTCCGACAGAATCACCCATCATAAAAGTTACACAACTGTGCACTATTGAGAGAGAATATTGAAAAATTCCCAAGCTATAATTCCAATCTATCTCAGTCGAAGGGGATTTAGCCCCAAAGCAGTAAATTAATTTAACGGTTATGAGCAGTTCCGAGCCTCAAACAAATCCCTACCTGTGGGCAGCTGGTTCCGCGGCTGCCCAGATTGCAGTGGGAGAAGAAGTTGCCCACAGATATCAGGTGGTTGCTCCCCAAATTTGGCAGGACACTCTACCGGAACTAACCCCAGAGGTTCCTGAGCAACTCAATGGTAATATTCTTCCCTACTTACGGTTATATCCCCAGCGCCTCCATATCCCGGAAGTATACGGAGTATGCCAGTTACCAGAGTCAGGACCGAATTCAACAATCATTTTGTTAGAAAATGTACCGATTCAAGCCAGTGGTGAATTGTATCCTGCGATCGAATCTGGTTGGTCAAAGGCATCAGCAGTACGTCAGGTATATTGGTTGTGGCAGATTTGGGAACTGTGGCAACCCCTAAAGGAATTGGGTGTGGCTTCGTCCCTCTTAGTACCTGATAATCTGCGAGTTGAAGGGTGGCGGCTACGATTACTCCAACTTTATGTCGATCATGCTCAGGACGAATCTAACCGTTTAGCAACTGAAAATGCTGCTAGTTCCGCAGAAGCAGCTGAGGGAGGAGGTATCGCCCTGATGGCTCCCCCTCTAACAGCCAGTCTCCAACAATTAGGCAAGTGCTGGGCAATTTGGTGTCGCAAAGCCTCAGGAGCAGTAGCGGAGCAATTACAAGAGATTGCGGAGCAGCTGCAAACTGAGAAACCACCATTAACTGCGATCGCTTCCCAACTAAACCAACTATTGTTAGAACAAGCCGCTCTCCAGCCTCTACGCTTGCAAGTGGCTGGTGCTAGTGATCCTGGTCCAAATCAAAGCCATAATGAAGATACCTGCTATCCCACAGCAGCTGACTTACCAACTGATTCTAACCAACCCAGCGATCCTTTGCTTCCCCACTTATCAATTGTCTGTGATGGCATTGGTGGACATGAGGGAGGGGAAATTGCCAGCAAAATGGTAGTTGAGTCAATCAAGCTCCAGGTAAGGGGACTCTTAGCAGAGTTAGCAGAAGATCCCCAAATCATGACACCGGAATTAGTAGCTCAGCAACTAGAGGCAATTATCCGGGTAGCTAATAACTTACTCGCCTCTAGCAATGATCAACAAGCCAGAGAGTCCCGGCGTCGCATGGGAACTACCATAACTCTGGCACTGCAACTGCCCCAAAAGGTGCTGACGAAGAAGGGCATGCAGAACGCACACGAACTCTACATCGCTAGTGTTGGCGATAGTCGTGCCTACTGGATGACACCCCGTTACTGTCAGCAACTGACAGTAGATGATGATGTAGTAACCAGGGAAATAAAAATGGCTCATAGCCTCAAAGCAAAGGCGTTAGAGCGCTCCGATGCTGGGGCACTAACTCAAGCTGTGGGACCACGAGATGGAGAGCTTTTGCGTCCCACAGTACAAAGATTTATCTTGGAAGAAGATGGCTTACTGCTGCTGTGTTCTGATGGTTTAAGCGATAATGATTGGTTAGAACAATTATATCGAGATTACCCGCGAGATGTTTTCAGTGAAAAGCTGTCTCTGGAAGCTGCGGTTGAGTCTTTAATTGACTTAGCTAATCAAAAGAATGGTCATGATAACACCTCTGTCGTTCTTACCTACTGCGGCGTTACCCCCGAATGTCCCGTGGTACTGAACCTAGGAGAAATTGGCAAGGCAGGTGATGGCTATGGAATCAATTTCAGTGATAGCCAAACGTTTGCTCCTACTTCTTTAAACCAGACAGATACAATTGGCGATCCCCAAGGGTTAGCTCCTGAGTCTTCCGAAGAACCAGCAGCTGGTGCTCTCGTGGCAACCAACACAACCACATCTGAATTCCTCACTACGAGGGAACGTTGGTTCAAGGCAATGTTAGGAGTTGTGGGTGTCTTAGTAGTTCTTTTATCCTCCGCTACTGCTTTATTAACAGCTCAGTGGCTCATGGATCCTGAAGGATTCCAGCAAATGCGCCAACGCTTGTTACAACCAGAGCAACTCAAGACTCCTGAGTCTGAATCATCAAAATAGGGTTGAGTTCATGGACTCAAATAAATCCAGCATCCACCAGAGAATGTCCCTCATGAAAGGATGGACAACTGAGATTGTAATTAACGCTCCACGAAAACTTGTATGGGAGCAGGTTACGAATTTTGAAGCCTATTCAGATTGGAATCCCTTTGTACTCAAAGCTGATGCCAAGTTTGAAGTTGGAGGAATGATTAACTTCTTGGAAGATCTCAAGCAGTTTGGTCAATATTGGCTCAAGGCTCAATTTTTGTCCATTGATCCAGCCAACTCCTTTGTCTGGCAGGGGTATTTGGGAGCACCGTTTCTCTTCAGTGTACGCCACTCGTTCCTCTTTGAAGCAGTCAGTGAACACCAAACACGATTTACTCAAGGACATCAAAACTCTGGGTTACTCATTCCTTTTTTGGCTTGGCGAGGCATTTATTGTGTTAGTCATCAAGGTTATCTTGATTACAACCAAGCACTCAAAGAACGATGTGAGAACGTATCTGCTAGTTGAATATTTCCATGTCCCAACCGACGAATCTCAATGAATACAAGCAGCAAATCAGAGCATTCTATGATGCTAGAACCAGCTATGACAATGATTTCACCTATCGTCGTGCCATTCCTTTGCTAGAATTAGCGCAACTGGAATCAGGACAGCAAATATTAGATATTGCCACAGGAACAGCTATTATCGCGATCGCAGCTGCTGAAATAGTTGGTGCTCAAGGTAAAGTCATCGGTGTAGATTTTTCCCCAGGAATGCTAGCACAAGCACGGCGCAAAATTACTGCTACAGGGTTAGAAAACCTGGAACTGATGGAAGCTGATGTAGAAACCATTACCTTTGATAATGAAAGTTTTGATGCTATTTTCTGTGCTACAGCCATTGTTCTACTCGGTAACATTCCAGCCGCATTCCGCAATTGGTATCGCTGGCTCAAACCCGGTGGAATCCTTGCCTTTTCCTGCTGGTCTATGACTTCCTTTTTTACCCCTACCATTGTTAAAGTCTGTGCCAAGTATGGCTTCGAGCTACCGAATCTCCATAAACCCTTAGGAACTAGAGAAAAATGTTATACCTTACTGCAAGAGGTAGGGTTTCGAGATATTGAAATCAAAACCGAGCAATTTGGCACTTATCTCAGTCTAGAGAAAGCTCAAAACTTTTGGCAAGGCACATGGTTAAATGCCAATGGTCATCCCTTGCTACATTTATCAGATGAGCAAATCGAGCAATTGAAAGCCGAATTCAGAGCAGAAATTGCTAATTTAGTTACAGCTCAAGGAGTGTGGCAGGAAATGACTACGTTTTTTGTAACTGCTAACAAGTAAACAAACAGGATCGAATCAATGAGTCAAATAATCAAGGTTTCGGGGCGGGGAATTCCCTTAATAGGCAATGATATTGATACAGACCGAATTATCCCTGCTCGCTTCTTGCGCCATATCACCTTTGATAGTTTAGGAGAGCAGGTGTTTGTAGATGATCGTACCCAAGCTGGAGGAGAACATCCTTTTGATCAGCCCCAGTACCAAGGAGCCAGTATCCTTGTAGTAAACGGCAACTTTGGCTGTGGTTCCTCACGAGAACATGCACCACAATCACTGAAAAGATGGGGTATCCAAGCCATAGTAGGAGAGAGTTTTGCTGAAATATTCTTTGGTAACTGTGTAGCGATCGGTATTCCCTGTGTGACGGCTGAACCCGATATAGTCAAGCAATTACAAGCATTACTCAACAACAATCCTCAAGCTTCGATGAGTGTTGATTTAGAAGCCATGCAAGTCCAGTGTGGAGACTTCCAAACCTCCGTATCCATAGGTGAGGGACCAAGAAAAATGCTGACTACAGGTACTTGGGATAGTTGTGGACAACTTGTCAAGCAAGTTGAGCAAATTCGAGCTACCGCTGCCAAACTACCTTACATAAAATGGAACAATCACGCTATGGCAACAGGTGGATAGGAACTTCAGTTGGTAGAGATTGAAGAGCCTCGTCTCCACCAACTCGAGTACCATCATTGTCGTCACAAAACAAGAGCTGGCGAACAACTTTCTAAAGAAAATATTAATTGATTGATATAATTTCGACTAATCGATCTAATATACAAAATATTTTTTTGCCTTATGGCAAACCCCAAATCGATAATTATGTTTGTAACTAGCCCACGACCAAATACCCTGATCCCCAATGACCTGTTTGGAGCCATTGAAGACCTCAAGCAAGAATTAAACGCGGTCATTCTCGCTCACTACTATCAAGAGCCTGATATTCAGGATATTGCTGACTATATTGGTGATTCCCTGGGTCTTTCACAGAAGGCTGCAGATACAGATGCGGAAGTTATCGTCTTTGCTGGGGTGCATTTCATGGCAGAAACTGCCAAAATCCTTAATCCCAATAAATTGGTATTACTACCAGATTTAGATGCAGGTTGCTCCCTGGCTGATAGTTGTCCACCGGAAGAGTTTGGTGCTTTTAAGGCTGCTCATCCAGATCATCTGGTGGTGTCATATATTAATTGCTCCGCTGCCATTAAAGCGATGAGTGATATTATTTGCACCAGTTCTAATTCCGTCAAAATTGTCAATCAAATTCCCAAAGACCAACCCATCATTTTTGCTCCGGATAAAAACTTAGGTCGCTATGTCATGGAGGAAACCGGACGAGATTTAGTACTCTGGCAAGGGGCTTGTATGGTTCACGAGATCTTTTCCGAGAAAAAGATCGTCCAACTCAAAATAGAAAATCCCGAAGCCGAAATTGTTGCCCATCCAGAGTGTGAGCAAGCGATTTTGCGCCATGCAGATCATATTGGCTCAACTACAGCTTTATTGAAATACTGCCAAACAACTTCCACCGAAAAATTTATCGTGGCAACTGAGCCAGGCATTATTCATCAAATGCAAAAGGATGCACCCCACAAGGAATTTATTCCTGCGCCACCAACGAGTAATTGTGCTTGTAATGAATGTCCGCATATGCGGCTGAATACTCTGGAGAAGTTGTATCTAACAATGAAGAATAGGACACCAGAAATCACGTTACCAGAAGATATCCGAGTGGCGGCGCTGAAGCCGATTCAAAGGATGTTGGACATGTCATTTAGTTTGGTTACAACCTAAATAAGGGAGAGCAGGGAGTAGGGAGTGGAACGGGTGAACGAAATTTTGGGTGGAATTTCTTAGGTAAGTATCCAAAAATTATAAGTTCTCTCTTGTCCCTCAGCTCCCCCAGCTCCCCACCCTTTTTTTCGCTCATCCGAGTAAAGCCCAACCCTAACCCCTCCCTCCGAGGGGAGTAGGGAAGTAGGGAAGAGGAAAAGATATTGTTTCTCCCATTTAATTGGGGGCGCGAAGCGCTCCTCAGGAGCTCTTCATTTAAAATGAGTATTACTTATTCCGAAGCTGTCAAAATCGCTCAAACCTACTACGATGGTTCAGAAACTGATCGTTTGTATGCCACTATTTGGGGTGGAGAACACATTCATTATGGAATTTACAAGCAAGCTGATGAACCTATCCACGATGCATCCCAGCGCACGGTAGAAACGATTGCTCAAACTTTGGATAATTTAGATCAAAACTCGGGAGTAATCGATTTGGGTGCTGGTTATGGTGGTGCGGCACGTTATCTGGCAAAAACCTACGGTTGTCAGGTATGCTGCCTTAATTTAAGTGAGGTACAAAATGAGCGCAATCGTCAACTAAATCAGGAACAGGGTTTAGCAGATTTGGTTGAGGTAACTCAAGGGAGTTTTGAAAAGATTCCCTATCCTGATCATACTTTTGATATCGTTTGGTCCCAAGATGCTATTTTACACAGTAGCGATCGCACTTATGTCTTGGAGGAAGTTAAGCGGGTACTAAAGCCAGGGGGTGAATTTATTTTTACTGACCCCATGCAAAGCGAAACTTGTCCACCAGGATTATTACAACCTGCTTTTGAGCGTCTGGGAATTAATAATATGGGTTCTTTGAATTTTTATCGCCAGACAGCCAAAGCATTAGGGTTTGAGGAATTAAACTTTATTGATCTTTCCTCAAATGTGCCGATTCACTATCGCCGGTTTGGAGAGGAACTCAGGAAGCGATATAAGGAGGTGGTGCAAATTACCTCAACTGAATTTGCCCAGAAAACCCTCAAAAGCATTGAACCTTGGATTGAATATTACCAGCAAGGATATATGCAGTGGGGCATTTTACATTTTCGTCTGTAATTACCAAAAGATTGAGGTGTTGGCGTATTTGATAAAAAGTGAGGATTGACCCTTGGAGCCCCCTACCTTTATTCTGTTTAGGGCAGGATTATTTCGGGTAACATGAACAGTTCAACTGCCGTAGTGCCACCGTTTTTAGTACTTGATCGATGTTTACAAGAGTGGTTATTAGAGGATATTGGACGAGGAGATCGCACTACCCAAGGCTTGTTGGATGCTACGACTCAAACCCGAAAGGCTCAATGGATTCTCAAAGAAGCTGGTGTGATTGCCGGATTACCAATTGCTGCAAGGGTTTTTCAGCTGCTCAATCAACAGGTAAAATTCACACCACTAGTGGAAGAAGGTCAGTGGTGCGATCGCTACTCAGGAAACTCTCCCCAAAACCGAACGATTATTGCTACCATTGAAGGCCCCTTGGATGCTCTGTTGATGGGAGAGAGAGTGGCGCTCAATTTAGCCATGCGACTGAGCGGAATTGCCACAATGACGCACAAATATGCTGCTCAAATTGCCGATTTACCGGCTCAACTGGCAGATACGCGCAAAACAATACCAGGACTGAGATTACTGGAAAAATATGCCAGCCAAGTTGGTGGAGCCGTTAATCAGCGGATGGGATTAGATGATTCAGTTTTGATTAAGGATAATCATATTGTCGCAGCCGGAGGTATAAGGAATGCCATTACCCAAATTCGCTCTCGCATTCCCTATCCACTCAAGATAGAGGTAGAGACGGGAACTATTGCTCAGGTTAAAGAAGCTTTGGAGTATAAAGCCGATATCATCATGCTAGATAATATGCCGATAGAGATGATGCGACAAGCAGTGCAACTGATTCGAGAAAATAGTGTTGGGGGTGTTGTTGCAGGATTAGGGGAGAATCCTGTCAAAATTGAGGCTTCAGGTAACATCACTTTAGAAACCATTCGTGCTGTAGCAAAAACTGGGGTAGATTACGTTTCCACTAGCGCACCCATTACCCGCTCAACCTGGCTGGATTTGAGTATGAAAATCAGCGGGTGAACGAAATTTTCGTGGGATTTACAGCCTTAGTGTTCAAAAAATCATAAGTTTTCCTTTGTATCTCTATCTCCCCACACTTCCCACACTTTTTTTCGCTCACCCAAAATTAGCACTTAATATATGCGATCGCATAATCTGGAGTTGTTTTTGAAATCGCTGAAATACACTACATATACCGTATTTCAATATATTGGTGAAATTTTGTTAAGTACACGAGAAGAATTAATTGTAGAAAATGCTGCTCAAGATTATTATTGGGGTTGTGATGCAGACGGGAGTGGGAAAAATCGCCTAGGAAAAATTTTGATGAAAGTGCGGGCTAAGTTGCGGAATTTGTAAAGGCGATAACAATCATGAGTGAGTTAATGCATGCGGTTATTCTCACTGGATTTGGAGGACCAGAAAAACTTGTCTATACCCAAGTACCTAAACCAGTACCGAAAAAGGGAGAGGTATTAATTAAAGTAGGAGCTTGTTCTGTAAATAATACAGATATCAATACTCGCACAGGTTGGTATGCGGCGGAGGATAATTTTCAAGCTATCCTGCAAGATACCAAAGAAAATGACCTTAATAGTTCCTCTTGTTGGACACGACATGGGACGGAGTTTCCTCGCATTCAGGGTGCTGATATTGTTGGTCAAGTTGTGGAAATTGGCTCGGATGTAGAACCAAAACTGCTGGGGCAACGGGTTATTGTTGACAGTTGGATTCGTAATCAAGCTTTAGACGACTATCAATATGTTGGCAGTGAATTAGATGGCGGTTTTGCTGAATATGCAGTAATTCCTGCCACTAATGTCTATCCAATTAATTCGACCCTATCTGATATTGAATTAGCCACATTTCCCTGCGCTTATTCCACAGCAGAAAATATGTTGACTAAAGGCAGAATTACAGCAGCAGATACCGTAGTAATTACTGGAGCTTCTGGTGGCGTAGGTAGTGCTTTGGTTCAGTTAAGCAAAATTAGAGGAGCCAAAGTCATTGCGATTGTGGGAGCTAACAAGGAAGCTTTGGCTGAAGAGTTAGGTGCTGATTATGTCTATCGACGAGATGATTTATTAGAGTCTAATTTAGCTCAACATCAAATTACTGTGGCTTTAGATGTAGTAGGAGACTCTTATTTTAATTTAATGATTCAAGCTCTGGGAGCAAGAGGGAGATATGTTTCCTGTGGAGCGATTGGCAATCCCATCGTTACTTTAGATTTGCGGGATTTAATTTATAGGGATTTAGAGATGATTGGAGCAACACGTCTAGAACCAGATGTGTTTCAAAGGTTGGTTATATATTTGGAAAAAAGTCTTTTAAAACCTTTGGTTGCCAAGATTTTTGAATTATCTGAAATAAAGGAAGCTCAGGAATTTTTTCAAACTAAAGATTTCTTTGGCAAGGTTGTTCTGAGTATTGACAAATAACATATTATTGAAGTTTAAAAATATTGGATAATGAATATTATCTTCAAACTTGTCGATTGCACTCGCTCAAAACACAATCTTACTTTACTTTACCAGTACAATGAAATAACTTTTACAACTACTCTCTGGTATTCAACTGTTGATTTTCATCAGCTTGAAGCTGAGTATAGTCAAGAATACATGGAAAAAATTTATTTTCATATACTATTATTTCATGGGTTAAAAATATTAAGTTTAAAACCGATTCATCTTGATTTAGGAAAATATTATAAATATTGGACAAAAAATCTACAAAAACTCTGGAAAATAAGTGTTGAACAATGTTTAGGGCAGTGGCGGTATGAAACTGAAAATTTAGATTATCGAGGAGCTAAAATTATTCATCAAGATGTTACCACTAGGAAGATAGAAGCAGTAACTCTAGTTCCTGCGAAAACCCCCTTGCTTCTTTGTAATGGTGGTGGGAAAGATAGCCTATTAATGGCTCGTCTGTTGGACGATAATCATATTTCTTTTGATAGTTTCAGCATCAACCTACACACCCATGCTAATCCCGAAAAGTTGTTTGAACTCCACGAACAACATCTCTATCGACTTGAAAATCCGCCACACCAGATTCATCGTCAGTATATTATCGAGTCATTCCTCAATTCTCCCGCAGCCAAACTGCATGGGGTAGAAGATTTGGAAGTTTCTGAAATTAGAAACTATGAAGATTTACCCCTGGCTTATGGAGCGTTTGGCATTCTTCCTGTAATCCTTCAAGAAAACTATACCCAACTTTGTTATGGAAATGAAAAAAGTGCTGACAGTGAACAGGTTAAGGTAGATAATCAGATTATTAATCACGCTTGGTGTAAAAGTACAGAGTGTGAAGTTTTGTATGAAGAATATATTCAACAAGAGTTTATCAGCAATCTGACAATCTTTAGTTTACTTAAACCTATGTCAGATACTCTAATCTATCAGCTGCTATCTCAAAAAGTTAAAGAAGATGACCTCAAATTAGTTTACTCCTGTAATACTAATCCTCCTTGGTGTAAATCCTGCCCTAAATGTGCTTATGTTTATTTATCCTATATGGCTTATGTAACTCCAGAACAATCACAAGAGCTTCAACACTTCTTAGGTAAGGAAAATTTATTTAATCGTCCTGATTTACAGCTTTATTACCGACAATTGATGGGTTTAGAAGCTCATAATGCTTTTGAATGTGTGGGGGAAATCACAGAAAATAAACTTGCTTTAGAAAAATGTGTTGAACGAGGACTTACTGGAGAAGCAATTAACTGCTACCTGCAAGAAGCTCGTTTAGATAGGAACGAATATCACAAGTTGTGGAAAAAATCCCAACAACTCGATCTATCCTATGAGCGTCTGCCGCCAAAACTGATGGAAATCTTGATTGAAGAATGTCAGGAATTGGAGAAGCAGTAAAATGTCCTACCGATTGTAAATCTTACACCGTATCGTAGCAAATAATAACGAAGGTTACAAGAAGACAGAAAAACTTGAAGTTCAAGAAAAACTATTTACGGTAAATCACTACTTTCTAGAGGTCAATATGTCAATTTCACTAACTTATGCTGAAGCAGCTGAATATCGCGATCAAGGTTACTGTGGACCATTTAAACTCTATTCACCTGAAGAGATGTCTGATATTAAGGCAAAAATTCGGTTTAACATGGAACTCGAAGCTGGTGAGTTTTTCCTTTTTAGTGAAAATGTGGTTCACAGTTCCCTGGCTAATCTATCTTCTCACAATCGATTGGGATTAGTGGCTCGGATGACGATCCCTATTGTGAAGATATACCATGAGTATCGTTATGAAGGACACGGGGTTTTGATGGTTAAAGGGGAAGATTATATGAAGATTAATAATGTTATTAACCCACCTAGCAACTGAATCTTACACCTTATCGCAGCAAAGAATAACGAACTTACAAGAAACAAGCTATGAATAAAGGAACTGAAACTGAATTATCCAAGAGTATTAAGCTAAAATTGCTTATATATTATCTCCACTCAATACTAAATTGTCCATATCAAAAATAACCTAAAAAAACTATGGTAACTACTTTGACTACTCCCGATACGACATTAGCAGCAATTGAAGCTGCCTTACCCATTGACCCACAACCCTATACTATAGGCGATCGCCCGACAGGTTTAGTTATTGTCGATGTAGTTAACGGCTTCTGCACGATTGGTTATGGTGCCCTAGCACCAACAGAACCCAATGAACAAATTGAGACGATGGTTGCAGAAAGTAACCGTTTAGCAAAAGCATTCACTACTAGAGGTTTACCAGTATTAGCATTTCTAGATACCCACGAACCAGGTAAACCAGAACCACCTTATCCCACTCATTGTGAAAGAGGTTCAGGGGAAGAAAAGTTAGTTCCTCAACTAGAATGGTTAGAGAAAGATCCGAACACCACCTTAATTGAAAAAGACTGCATCAATGGTTTTATCGGTTCTATTGATGTAGATACAGGAAATAATACTTTACTCGAATGGATAAACCACAATAAGCTAGAAGCCTTAGTAGTAGTAGGAATCTGCACCGATATCTGCGTGATGGATTTCGTTGTCACCATTCTATCCGGCAGAAATCATGACCTTACTCCCACTCTCAAAGATATTGCTGTATATACTGAGGGTTGCTCAACTTTCGACATGACCCCAGAAATGGTAACTCAATTGGGTCTACCAAAAACAGCTATTCATCCCCAAGATATAGCCCATCATATGGGTTTATACACCATGGCAGAACGAGGAGCATTTATTGCTTCTGCAATTTTGCTGTAAGATTAAGCTGAATCTTTTGACTCCTTGGAAATGAGTAATGAGCGTCTGACGACGCAGGCAACAGGCAACAGGCAAAAGGCAAAAGGCAACAAGATAAAATACCACGTCGAAAAAGAAAATGAGAAACAAGTCAACTTTCCTTGGAGCCTTCTGCCTTCTGCCCTCTGCCTCCTACCTTCTTTTAAAGAAATACCTAAAAACTATGAATTCTCGTCTGGTAATCGTTACTGGCGCTAGCGGCGCTGTTGGTAACAGCTTTGTTGAGCACTTTTTGCAAGAAACCAATACCAACTGCGTTGCTATTTCGCGATCGCAAATGGAAACTACTGCTCTCAATTGCCAAGTCGATCTCCTCGACACTCAAGCTACACAAGCAACCATTAATCAACTGGAGCTTGAAGGAGTTACAGATGCAGTCTTAATTCACGGCGTAGGCAAATTTAAATACGAAAGCGAGTGTGACAGTGCTTCTGTGGGAACAACTCAAGATGAGGTTGATGATGAAGTATTCTCCTCCAACTATCACACCTTTGTCAACGTTGCCGAACCCCTGATTGCAAAATTGAGTCAAGAGCATCACCGAGGCTCCAAAACCAGCCTTGCCTTATGTGCCTTTGGTTCCATTACCGATAAATACAAAATTCCCTTCTGGCGTTCCTACACCTATGCCAAAGATTCCCTACGGGACTATATCAAAAAATTAGCTAAGTCAAAAGAATGGCAAGGACTAATTAGGGGTAGATTTATCAACGTCAGTACAACCGATACTGGTAATGAAAATCAACTTAGACCTTGTGCAACTGCTGAAGAAAAGAAGTACTGGTTAAAACCAGAAAAGATTGTTAAGCAATCGGTAGCACAACTAGAGAAGTTAACTCCCCTGTGGCAAGAAATCGATGTCTATGAACCTTTGCCAGGGTTTGATCCCCACACCTACTACAACAACTACGACCAAATCCAAAATAAGTGGGAACGACAGATGGGGTTAGGAACTTCTAAATAAAAAAATACAGTAAATTTTATCTCTTGTGGGGTAGACAAGGACAGGCAAGATTGCCTGCCTATCCCACAAGAGTGTTCTCATTATTTTTGGAGATTTCTAGAGTTTAGGACTACCTCAAATGTGAGTTCAGCGATCGCGATACCTTCTTCCCCTGCTATTGAATAGAGTAAGTAAGTTTTTTCTCTTTCGGTGTAAATAGCTGGATCGCGGAGTTCTCGCACCGGTTCTTCTGCAACACCAACCTCGGAAGAGACAATAGGTAAAGCAACTCCTTCATAATCCATTTCTGGTTCGATAACTGTAACTGGTTCTGAAGGAATCCACTTGTCCCAATCCTTGGTTAAATCCACGTAGCTCATTAAGATACGTTCGGGAGCATCGCCATATCTGGAGTAGAATACCAGTAACCAATCGTCTTTTACCAATACAGCACCGTGTCGTAGATTAGGGATAAAATCTTGTCCTGACTCAAAAGCACTCACACCATCTTTTGACCGCAGTAAAACTCCAGCTATAGGACGGTTGTTCATCACAGTACCATACCAGTTGTTGGCAATAGCATAGTGGAGTTCCTGGTGCTGGAAGACTCGAAAATAGTATGGTCCAAGTATCTCTGGCAAAGCTGTAAAATGGAGACCATCTTGAGATTTTGCCAGCATTGTCACCTGATCGTATTTATGCCTCCCCTGATAGTCGCCATGAAAGTACATCCGTATTTCTTTTGCTTCATGGTCAACATGGACATCTGGAGAAGCAATATGATCCAAGCAAGCTGTTTCATCCAAGTGTAGCGTTCCCTGCTCGTAGATCTTCCACTCTCCCTCAAGAGAGTCAGCATAGGCAAGACGAATATATTTACCCAAGTGATGAGCAAAGTAAAGATAATAGCGTCCTAGGGGATTTTCAATCCAGTCAGGGACGCGAATCAGGGATGGACCATTAATATTAGTACCACGATCGCCTTCTAATCCTGGCATTCCCGGTTTAATAATTGGATTTATTGGCAAACGTACAGCTTTAATTGGGAATTTCATACAGCAATAGGAAGCTTATATTCGTAAAGCTTTTCGTAATAGGGTAAACAAAAATTATAAGCATTTTGTAAGTGTTGATTATCTTCTACTGCCACATAATTATCTGTATTTTGCTCCTTGAAACCAGTACTAAACATGGCGTTAGTTACCCAAGTTCCCCCATCCCAATTGGTAAGTTCAGGGCGAAATTTTGGTTCCCATTCTAGGGCTTCTTTAATAAACGGTATTCCAACAGCATCGCAGTAAGCTTTAATTGTTGCTTCGGGCTTTTGTACCAAATCATCGGACTCAATTACTACTGGAATTTTTCCACTGAATTCTTTGGTCATTGCAAAGAGTTTGTAGAGTTGGGCATAACCAGTTTCTTCCAAAGTAAAATCAGGCCATTTGTCGTAAAGTGATGGCAGCATTTTAGCGGGATGACGCACAATAAAAGTATTTTCAAATATAGATAAAAATTCCTTATCGGCTAAGTGGAACATAAAATAAGCCATATCCTTGATAAAAACCGCCTGGGAATCTGCTTGCTGTTGTAGCCTTCGCCAGGTTGTTTGGTAATTATATTCAGGATTGAGTTCTATATCTGGATAACGATTGGTGTCGCGACGCTCTGGGGAGTTGTAGTAAGATAAGCCAAAAGGTTCATGAAAAGCCAGAAAATCACCTCTTTGGCGCATCATATTTTCAAAGACAGTGGAAGTTGAGCGAACCGTTGCCCATAAAGCTAATATTTTTCCCATGGTTAGTTAGATTTTAGATTGAATCAATACAAGCCTAAGTATCTTATTACTCATTACTCATTACTCATTACTTATTACTTATTACTTCAAAAAACTTTCTAGACAAGTCCTAAGAGTTTGAGCGAGAACTCGAACATGTGGTTCTCGCATCATCGTAAAATGGTTGCCTGGAATCTCATGAATTGTCACAGGTTCAGCAGAAATCTTACCCCATTCCCAAGTTGGGTCTTCCAGTATTGTTGTTTCACCGAGGATAGCCTCAAAAATCTCTGTTTCCCTAGCTCGGAAGAAAGTAATTGAAGTTGGGTAACTCTCCTGTGGAACATACTCAACATCAGCTTGAATATTAGCTTGGTAAACTTGAAAAATTCGTGTTAGTTCACCTCGACTTAAATTCAAACCAGCTATGCTCAATCTTTCGAGAAGGTAATCTAACTGGCACTCTTCTCCCATAGATTGAAGTGTTTCAGGAGAAACTTTGAGCGCTTCTCCTAAAGAACCTTGATAAAAACTGCTTAGATCTTCGATCAGTTTAGTATTGTCCCACTCAGAAAAATCTTGATATTTTTGCAGATTTGTCCCTAAACCATCCATAATTGCCAGTAAAGCCACCTCCTGTCCCTGATGTTGTAACTGTTGAGCCATCTCAAAAACTACCTTTCCTCCTGCTGAATGACTCCCCAGAAAATAGGGACCATGGGGCTGAACGGCTTGTAAGGCTTTGATGTGGTGGGTTGCTATGTCTTCCATCTGGGTTAATGGCTCCTCCCCCTCATCTAAACCAAGCGATCGCAAGCCATATAAAGGTTGCTCTGCATCTAGGTGTTGTGCCACGGGATAGAGATCGAAAACATTTCCTAAGACTCCGGGAACAAAGAACAGAGGCGGTTTTGAACCATTTGGCTGAATCGATACTAAAGTAGAGCGGTAAAAGTCATCCTCAACTATACCTTGTTTGATGGAGCCATTGCTGAAACTTTTTGAGTCCTCAAAGTGAGAAACTTCCCTCACCAAATAATTAGTCAACGCTTCCGGTGTGGGATAGTCAAAGAGCAAAGTAGAAGGCACAGATAAACCCAGACTCAATTGCAGAGCATTTCTCAACTCAATAGACATCAAAGAATCTAATCCTAAATCTATGAGTTTTTGCTCTAATGCGATTCGCTCAGGAGAAATTCCGAGTACTTTGGCTACTTGTGTGCGAATGTGAGCAAACAATAATGTTTTACGCTCTCCCATAGGAGCTGTCTCTAATTGCTTACGCAACTCAACGGTTGGAGATGATGCTTGTTGATGGGAATTATTTCGTTCTTTGATAGATTTAAGCTTGACCCATTGATCGATGCGAGTTTGTAAATCTCCACTAGACACAATAATTTGATCGAATTCCATCTTCTGAGTGGATAAAACCCTTTCAAAGGCTTGGATACCCTCTTCTGGAGTTATGGCAAATTCAGCCAGCGCTGCTACAATCTCATAATTTCGATCTTGTTTGGGGAATTCCCAAGTTTCCCAGTTCACACTCAACCAAGGAATCGAATTACTTCGGTTCTGCTGGTGAACGAAAACATCCATAAACAGATTGGCTGCTGAGTAAGCAACGTCACCTAAACCTCCTAGTACAGATGCAATGGAGGACATTAAGATGCAAAAGTCAAGGTTTTTGTTCTGCAAAACCTTTGATAAGACGATGGTTCCTTGTACTTTTCCATGAAAGTGTTGCCAAAGATCAGCTTTAGTTATTTCCTTAATGGAACACAATGCTTTGTCTCCCGTAAACATAACACTGTGGATGACTCCATTGATGTTGCCAAAGCGAGCCTCTGTTTGAGCAATTGCTGCTTCCATTTGTTGTTCATCGGCTACATCAACATTGAGTACCATCACCTCAGCTCCCATAGCCTCTATAGCCTGCAATTTATCAATTTTGCGACTAATCCGATCCTCTGCATCGTGAGTAGCCAGCCATTGAGACCAATCATCCCTGGCAGGAAATAGGGAACGCCCCGTTAAAATGAGTTTGGCGCGTACTGTTTTTGCCAAATGTAACCCCAGGGATAAACCAATAGCTCCTAGTCCGCCGATAATGAGATAAACTCCTGATTCTTTCAGAGGTAATGTCTCTGCTCCAGGTGTTTCTAATCCTATGGGTTCAAACTTTTGCACCCAGCGATGTTTACCTCGGTAAGCGATGGTTAAATCTTCTGAGTGTGCTGTAATTTCTGCCAGTAGTTGGGTTAGAAGTTTTTCCTGCTTCTGCTTTTGGGCTAAGGGAAGAACAAGATCAATACTGCGACAGTTGATATTGGGATATTCTTGCCCAATAACTTTACAGGCTGCAAGTATAGTAGCTTTCTCTGGAGATAATACTTCCTCTCCGCTCACTTCCTGCAGGTTGTTTGATGCAACTGTAAGTTGAAGTGGATCGATGAAATTCAGTTTTTCCAGTGCTTGGACAAGAAATATCAGGCTGTATAAACCTAAATCCTGAGACGTTTCAAAAGATTCTATTCCTAATTCTGTGTGGTTATTTGGAGTGATACTCCACAGATGAATAATGCTACTGGGGTTTTGATTCAGTTGTTTCAGTTCTTGGAGTAGGGTATGGTAGTCATCAGCTTGGGTCGGATTAATGGTGTAAAAGCGATCGCTATGCTTAGCAAACTCTGAACCACAACTCACCCTAACAACTTCACTCCCCTGTATTGCCAGTTTTTCTGCCAGTTTTTCTCCGAGTCCGCACTCATCGATAAATACTAGAATCTCAGACTCAAGCAGCTTTTGACTTGGTTGATAAGCAGGTGGAATAGATCGTTTCCAAGATGGAATATAAAACCAGTCAGCAATATTCGGCTTTTTTTTGACAATCTGTTTTGGTGCAATCCCTCCTGGAGATATTGAAGGGGCAGTTATTCCCATTGAATTATCTTCTGGAGTGATCCAATAACGTTGTCGTTGGAAAGGATAAGTAGGTAAGGGAAGGCGATGACGAGCAAAATCTTGGTCAAAACCAAGCCAATTGATTGGCACACCATGCAAATACAGTTCTGCTAAACTGGTTAATATTTGTTGCCAATCTGAGTGTCCTGGGCGCAAACTGGGTAGCCATAAACCTTGATGTTCCGGGAGACACTGGCGACCCATTCCTAATAAAATTGGTTTGGCTCCAATCTCTAATAATACGTCTATCCCTTGCTGTTCCAAGGTTGACATACTAGCCATAAATTGTACTGGTTGCCGGAGATGATCGCACCAATATTTGCTAGTAGTTATTTCTTCTGTGGCTAACTCTCCCGTGACATTACTTATTAGTTGTAACTGTGGTGAATTAAATTGTACCTGTGCAGCAACTTGGTCAAACTCTGCCAATATCGGTTCCATCAAGGGAGAGTGAAAAGCATGGGAGACAGTTAATTTCTTGGTTTTGATTCCCTTTGCTGCAAGATTGTGCTCAACTGTGTTAATCGCGGCTCTTTTTCCAGAAATTACCACACTCTCGGGCCCATTAATCGCAGCCAAAGAAACATCCCTGCCATAGGGTTTAATTGCTTCTGCTGCTTGTGGAACTGAAGCTAACAACGCTAGCATTTCTCCATCTTGGGGTAATGATTGCATCAACCTACCCCGTTGGGCAATTAGTTTCAGTCCGTCTTCTAGGCTAAAAACCCCAGCAACACAAGCTGCTACATACTCCCCAATACTATGACCCATTACTAGATCGGGTTCAATCCCCCAGGATTTCCACAACTCGGCTAAGGCATATTCAATAGCAAAGATGGCAGGTTGCGTATAGCTTGTTTGGTTAATAAGTTCCTTGTTATCTAAATCTCCATAGAGAACATCCAACAAGGGAATATCTAAGTAGGAACGGAGGATGCGATCGCATTTTTCTAAATTTTTGCGGAAAGTGGGCTGAGTTTCGTAGAGTTGACGACCCATACCAATATACTGAGAACCTTGTCCGGTAAACACAAAGGCAATCTGCTTGGTAGAGGTTGCTTTGAGGGAGTGAATTGTTGGGGGTTCGGAACTATCGTTGATATCAAGAGGCTTTCCAAACCTTTGCAACTGCTCCAGAAGGTCTTGAGTGGAGCTAGCAATAATAGCCAAACGATGGTTAAAATGCTGACGTCCACTATTGGCAGTAAAACAGATATCTGCAATCTCGGCTTCTTGATGAGACTTTAGATAAGTTACATAATTGTGTACCGACTCTGCAACAGCCTGCTCTGTTTTCCCTGATAGGGTCAAAATATGCACAGAACGTTCACTTTTGATTTTTGCCTGAGGGGATCGACTTTTGACTTGTTTCGGGGCTTCTTCTAGAACAACATGAGCATTGGTTCCACCCATACCAAAAGAACTAACTCCAGCACGTAGAGGTGTGACCTTTGCTTCCCATGGAGTGAGGGCTGTATTAACATAAAAGGGGCTATGCTCAAAATCTATATTGGGATTAGGTTCCGTAAAATGCAAGCTTGGTGGTATAGCTTTGTTATGCAGTGCCAGTACTGTTTTAATTAGACTTGCTATCCCTGCTGTCACATCAAGATGCCCGATATTGGTTTTTACCGATCCAATAGCGCAAAAATTATTGTCCTGGCTGTTCGTACTTTGTCGAAACGCTTTTGTTAGTGCTGCAATCTCAATTGGATCTCCCAGAGGTGTCCCAGTTCCATGGGTTTCCACATAACTCACCGTCCTAGGATCTATGTTAGCCATAGCTAGTGCGTCGGAAATGGCTGCTATCTGTCCTTCTATGCTAGGAGCTGTGTAGCTAACTTTTACAGCCCCATCATTATTAATTGCCGATCCTTTAATCACAGCATATATCTTGTCTCCATCAGCGATCGCTTCGTCTAATCGCTTTAAGGCAACTATGCCGACTCCACTACCAAATAAAGTTCCTTGACTTTGGGCATCAAAAGCACGACAGTGACCATCAGGAGATAGCATCATGCCTTCTTGATATAAATAACCAGTCTTATGAGGAACGAAGATAGAAACCCCTCCTGCCAGTGCTAAGTCAGATTCACCACTGCGTAAACTCTGACAAGCTAAGTGAACTGCAACTAGGGAAGTTGAACAGGCAGTTTGCACATTAACACTTGGTCCAGTTAAGTTCAATTTGTAGGAGACGCGCATGGGTAAGTAATCTCTCCCATTGCCTAGGTCGGTATGCACATCTTTAGTACCCCTAAATAGACAATGGGTAAGTAAAGGACTGGCTGGAGAAGCTCCTAAGCTATGAGATATATTGTTAACTAGGTAGGTACTGGGACTCGAACCCCCATAAACTCCCACCGCACCTTGATAATTTTCCGGATTATAGCCTGCAATTTCCAGCGCTTCCCAAGCACATTCTAGGAAAAGTCGATGTTGAGGATCCATCAGTTCAGCTTCTTTATCACTGTAGCCGAAGAACTCTGCATCAAATAGGTCAATATCTGGCAAGATAGGACTAGCTTTAACATAATTGGGGTGTTCGATCCAGTTGGGCTCTTCTAGCTCTATTTCGCGATCGCTAAAGAAGGAAATTGATTCTATTCCATCTTGTAAATTGTTCCAGAAAGCATCGGTATTCTTTGCTCCAGGAAACCGACAAGACATCCCCACTATGGCTATATCGGAGCCATGTCCGATGGGTTTCTTTTTTTTCTTGTACTGCTTAACGGTTGTTTTTCCTCTTTTATCTTGCTCCAAATGTTGAGCCAAGGTAGCGATGGTTGGGTGTTCAAACAGTGTGGTTATAGGTAGATTAGTTGTAAAGATTTTGCTCAGATTTTTGTGAACCCGGATCAACAGTAAAGAATTACCACCTAAATCAAAGAAATTATCATTAATTCCTACTTCCTCTAACTGAAGTACTTCTTGCCAAATCTGAGCAATACGTTTCTCTGTATCCGATTGGGATTTGACTAAAGGTACTGCCAACTCTGGGCGAGAATGGTCTAGAGTTGGTAGTTGGCGACGATCCAACTTACCCATAGGTGTTATCGGAATTTTCTCGAGTACCACAAATGCCGTCGGCATCATGTGAGGCGGTAAACGCTCTTGTAAATGATGGCGTAACCTTAATTTTAGCTCCCTAATCTGCTGGGGTTCAGTGCCTTGTTCCTGAGGTATGAAATAGGCTATCAGTTTCTTTTGGGCTTCTTCTTGTCCTTGCAGAACAACTACACAGCTTTTAATTTCTGGATGTTCTAATAAAGTATTTTCAATTCCAGCTAAGGATACATTATATCCCCGCAGATTGACCATATAATTACAACGACCCCTAATTTCTAGTTTGCCATTGGGTAAAATCGCTGCTAAATCTCCTGTTCTAAAAAAGCGAGTGCCGTTAATATCAACAAAACTGTCAGCAGTCAGCTTGGGTTTATTCAAGTATTCTCGGAACATACAAGGGCTATGGATATACATTTCCCCTTCATTTCCTGGAGAAACTTGCTGCCCATTCTCCTCCAATAAAATTATTTCATCGTCCTCAAAAGGAGTACCGACGGCACAGAATCCTGATGGTAAATCCTCAGTTTCTCGCAAATCATCAATAGCAACAGTAAAACATTCGTTGAGCCCATAATAATTTAATAAACGAGTAGATGGAAGTCTATTTAGTAATTGAGTTTTTAGTTTTTTATTAACTGGTTCACCAGTTAACCAAATAACTTCCAAATTTGATAACTTGGAAATAAGACAATCAACTTCAATTGTATTAAATATACTTTGAATTAAGGAAGGAGATATTGTAATTTCTTTTATTTTATTCTGAGATATAAAATCTAAAAATAGCTGATGATCGTAAAGAATTTCATCAGGAATAATGTATGTGGTTGCACCTTTAAACCAAGGTCTGTATATTTCCCATTGAAATAATACATAGGCTAGAGGATATCCTGCTCTACTTAGACTGAATTGCTCTCGCCTCAATTCCGCAGCAATAATTGCTTGATGAGTTAAGATTATGCCTTTTGGTTCTCCTGTACTGCCTGATGTGTAGATGATATTAGCAATATCTTGAGGTTCTATTGATGGTAATTTTTGCTCTGGTTTTAGGGGTAAATTCCAATTTTTTTTTCTATCTATAGGTAAAATCTTTAAAGAGAGTTTACTACTTATTCTTGAGGAATATTCGCTTTTAGTAATAATTAAATTAGGTTTAGCATCTGCTACCATTTTGGCAAGCAAAGCATCTGGATACTTTAATTCTAGGGGCATAAAAGCTCCACCAGCTTTTAGGATAGCTAGACAAGCAATAATATAATCCTGAGATTTTTCCAGTAAAGCTCCAACAGGTTGATTTGAAGTGACTCCTTGTTTTTGAAGGTAACCTGCTAAATTATCTGTCAATTGATCTAATTGTTGATAAGTAATTGAATTTGTCTGATCTACGAGTGCAATTTCTTGTGGCGTTCTTTGTGCTTGTAATTTGAATAGTTTAGATAAGCTGAGAAAATCTTCCATAGTTTGGCTGATATAATCAGAATGTTGTTTAGAGCTTCAATCCAGACTCATATTTATTGATAACTAACCCAATACTGAATCCGTGTCAATTATGCAACAGGTCTATTAACAAAAAAATCAAAAAAAGTTACATGAAGAATTTTCTTGAAAATCTTGACAGAATCAAAACTCTAGTCACCGACTGGAGTGTACTAAAGATGTCTCGGTAAATTGCTCTCCGCACAGAATGGAGAGGGGACATAAATAGGAGGAAGAAGCTCAATAAACTTGGACACAATTAATTTATTAAGGGAACCTGTTTTATTCCACCTGAAATGTCATCCAAATGTTTCCAGAGTAGTGATTTTCTATACAACCGCAAAGTGCGATCGCGGATTTTACTGTATTTTTCCTTTTCCATGATTCTCCTTCCCTATTCCTTATTTTAGGGATAAACTCAAATCATTATTATTGACCTTATTTTGTTAGCGTCTATTGTTCCAATGCCTCTAATTTAGGGTCTATACATCCTGTTTTTTCGTCCGATAAGTAGTCGGACATAATTAAACTTCGCCGTGTTAAAAAATGTAAAATCAAGGCTAATTTTTATACCACAAGCGTTTTGGCAATCTTTACAAAACCTGATACAGACCCAAAAACTTTTGTCCGACTACTTACTACTCTCTAATTTCGCGAAGGTATTCTAAGTACTAAAGTATTTTGCTACAGGATGATGAGCAACAAATGCCGTAGTAGATTGTTCAGGATATAGGAACTCATTTTCACCCATATACAGATCGATGCGAGAGGTATCGAGTAAATCCATTTGCTTGAATTGATCTGCCATATTAGGACAAGCAGGATAACCGAAACTATAACGAGAGCCTCGATAGCGTTGGCGCATTATATCGGTTATATTATCAGGCTCTTCTGACCCAAAGCCTAATTCCTTACGGATTCTAGCGTGCAACCAGTCCGCTATGGCGTCTGCCATCTGCATCGCCACACCATGATAATAGTGGTAGTCAAGATAATTATCTGCTTCAAATAGCTTCTGTGCATAGGTGGTTCCGATTTGACCTGCTGTTACAATTTGCATGGGGAAGACATCTATTTGACCTGATTCTTTAGTGGCATAGAAATCCGCAATACAAAGACGTTTTCCTGCTCGTTGACGGGGGAATTCAAAGGTTGTTAACAGTTTATTGTGATCTTGTGGATCGTAAACATATAATGTATTCCCTTCGGCGTTACAGGGGAAATAGCCATAAATTGCTGCCGGATGTATTAGGTCATCGGCAATAACTTTTTCTTTCCATTCTTCTAAAATTCCATAAGCTTTTGTGGCTAAAAAGTCATTATAATCTTGTTGTGATTGATCTTTTAGCTTACGGAATCGCCACCGCCCCACGTATAAAAGCTGTACATCTACATAAGGGAAAATGTCTTCAATCGATATGTCTCCATCTTTTAATACTTGAGTTCCCCAAAAAGGAGGAGTAGGGCGTTCTACATCTAAAGTTACTACATCGGAACGCTTAGTATCAATTACCACAGATTTTTTGACCGATGATTCTTTTGCCAAAGATTCTTCAGTATAAACAAATGAATCATTCATATAAAGTTTATATTGATTTGCTTCTGCAAATGGTACTTGCCCCACTTCTTCTGAGAGAAGTGAGGGAGGAGGTGAAGCTTCTTCATCTAAAAATCCTTTAAGATCGTCCCAATTATTTGCAGATTTAGCTGACATGAGTTTATCCATAAAATGCCAGTCTGAAAAAGCATTTTTACCATAGACAACTTTACCTTTATAGAGATTTTGGCAATCATGATTAACAAATTTAGGAGTTAAAGCAGCACCACCTAAAATAACAGGAACGGCAATACCTTTTTGATTGAAAATTTCTAAATTATCTTTCATCACTGCCATAGCCTTGATCAATAAACCACTCATAGCAATGCAGTCTGGTTTATGTTCTTCGTAGGCTTTGAGAATGTTATCAATTGGTTGATTAATGCCTAAATTAATAACATTGTAACCATTGCTAGTAAGGATAATATCAACTAGATTTTTGCCAAGATCATGAAGGTCACCTTCTACTGTCGCAATGAGACATTTACCCTGAGTAGTATCGTCAGCTTCTTCCTTATTCATATAGCGTTCTAAATACGCTACCGCCGATTTTTTAGTCTCCGCCGACTTGATAACAGACGGTAACGGAATTTCTCTTGAACCATATAATTCTCCAACAGTTCTCATCGCATCTAAGAGGCAATTGTTAATGATCTGTTGGGGTGAATATTCTTTTAAAGCTTCATCTAAAGCTTCATTTAAGCCAATACATTGCCCATCAATAATGTGTTGTTTGAGAGGTTCTAAAAAGATTTTGTTCATTGCTAGTTGTGATTCAGAAACAGTTTAAATTATATTTAAAAGTCATTATAATAAGTATTTGAACATAAATAAAGTCAATTGTATTAAATTATATTAAGAAGCTCAAATGAGAGCTAAAATACCAAACTAAATACTCTAATTCAGCAATACCGCAAATTTAAATGATAAATATTTTATTAATCTGAACAAGACTCCAGAAAGGGTTATACTCCAACTAACGCCGCATTTCTACCAGCGATCCTACCAAACACGAGACATTCAGTTATAGAACATCCTCCTAGGCGAGAGGCACCATGAATACCTCCTGTCACTTCCCCGGCCGCATACAAGCCTTTTATCGGCTGACCATTATTATCAATAACTTGAGCTTTAGTGTTGATGGTAACGCCTCCCATCGTGTAATGAACCTTAGGCCACAATCGCATAGCATAATATGGAGAATGGAGAGGTCTGGCATCTAATGGAATAGGCTTGTGCCAACTCTCATCTTGATGATTAGAGACATATTTGTTGTACTGATCAAGAGTTTCTCTTAAAACTTGATAAGACAAGGAATATGCTGTAGCAAGCTCTTCCAAATCTTCAAACCTTTTAACAATATCCTTGCTTAGGTACCGTTCCATACTGTGACCAGAAATGTTTGTACCGTCCAAATCAGCAATACCAATGCTGGGTTGACCAATGTCTAAAATTGCATCTGCTCTAATTTTTCTGTCGGCTAATTCATTAAAAAAACGCTTTCCTGTTAAGGGATGAACTACTATCCCATAGGGAAAAACTGTATAAAAAAATTCGCTGGCCACTTTATCACCTTTCTCGTCAGGAGAACTCCAAGGTGATAACTGAATATAATCCAAATGTACAGAACTAGCACCAATTCTGATGGACTCTAGCATTCCTTCTGCTGTAGTATCCAAACGATTAGTATTACCTACAGTGCTTGTTAGACGAGCATCATGAAGGCTTCGGAAAGCAACATCTCCGCCAAAACCACCAGTAGCTAAAACTACACCACTATTTGCATAGACTGTTCTGGCTTGGTCTTGCTTTTTGTCATAAACTGCAATCTCTCGAACATCCTTTCCGAATTTAATCAGACAAATACTGGTTTTTATCTGAATGCCTAACTCCTTTGCCTTGGAAAGGAGAGGTTTCATAATTGCTGTTCCAGATGCATTATGTAGAATATGGATACGAGCAACAGAATGACCACCGAAGAGTATGGGCTTAGGTCTAAATTTGACAAATAAATATTCAGTCAGCCACTCCAGTATAGAATTAGACTGTTGAGCAACCATCTGAGCCAGAGATGGAGCATTCAGATTCAGACCAGCTCTCAACATATCCTCATACATCAGTTCCCAAGAGTCTAAAATACCGTATTGTTTCTGAAAATAAGTCCCGGCAACAGCTATCCCTCCATCACTCATGATCGAATTTCCGCCACAGGCGCTACGCTTTTCTAGAACAAGGACAGATGCACCTAAATTTTTAGCTTCTATGGCAGCTGCTAACCCAGCAGCTCCGCTACCGATGACGATCACATCAGCTTTTTCATCCCAAACCTCTTCTTTACCTGGAATCAGCATTAAATTAAATCTTGAAAGCAGCAATCAACTATAGCAACAAGGGTTCGACCCGATATTTCTTTGTGATCCTAATTTAGGATTACTATATAATCAAATAGCCCTGGACAAAGCCGCAATTATCCATTAAGATAAGCTCGTTAAGTCTTCATCTTCATAAATCAGGCATAATTAGCCAAGCATATTTGAGAAATTACCAATTAGAGCTAACATTAACTTCTTACATCTCAATCTGAAATTTTTTTGTCAAAAGAGTTACTAGTTTCAATTTAAAGATGTTTACAACCACTCTTGCAACCTCAGATTCACAGGGTAAATCGCGACTTCCCGGTAATTTAAGCGATGCGTGATCGCCATGAAATTAGTCTAAAAGAGAACATTCGAGTTACAGCCCTCAAGCCTATCCAATGAATGCTAGAGATGTTATTCTAAGTCGTATTTTTTTTGATAAAGTGTTCCGTTAACCAATCGCTGACTAGAGCCAAGCCTGATTTTTATCCTAGACTCCTTACAAATTATGACCCTACCACAAACGCAAAGCCCAAATCATCTCTCAGAAGAGGAGGCTTTGATGTACGATTGGCGGATTTATAGTATTCGCAAGGCACTCGAACAACGGGGAAAAGCCACAGGAGTTTTGCACATCCAAGATTTGTTGGACTTAGGTCACTTAGAGCAGTACCATTACTTTGGAAGCAAAGCATGCGATCGAGCCATTGAGACACTCCAGTTGAATCCTACGTCCCAAGTATTGGACATTGGTAGTGGGGTAGGTGGACCTGCTCGCTATATCAGTCACAAAACAGGATGTCAGATTCAGGGTGTGGAGTTGAGGGAAGACTTTAATAATATCGCCCGAGAGCTGACTGAACGAGTAGGATTGCATCAAAAAATCCAGTATTTGACGGGTAGCATTCTTAGCCCCCAGGTGATCAATGCGCTAGAAATTAATTCGTTCGACAGTGTGGTTTCATTTCTTTGTTTTCTACACATCAAGGAGCGTCAAGCACTGCTAGATATCTGTTTTCGTTCCCTTAAGGAAGGTGGGCAGATCTATATTGAAGACTATGTTGCTAATGCTCCCCTGACACCAGATATCCAAGCGAAGCTTAGGGATGAGGTTCAAGCTCCCTATGTACCAACTCATGATGTCTATCGCCATCACTTTGAACAGGCTGGGTTTACAGACATTTGCTTTGTTGATTTAACAACGGGATGGAGATCTTGGGTTGAAGAACGCTATCAGAACTTTATTAAATCTAAAGAAGAATCCGTTCGCATTTTTGGTGAGGATGCCTACAATCATCGCAGTCAGTTCTATCAAACGATTCATAACTTGTTTGAGAGCCTTAATATTGGGGGTTGTTTAATCACAGCGAGCAAACCTTGTCAGCTCAAAACCAGTCAGCTGCCTGATGCCTATTTTTCTGTGCGCACTTCCGTATACAGTGAGCAGTATCACTTTTTCTTAGAAGACGGTTCTCTGATTGCCCTGCGATATTTCCGAACTGGAACACTTGAACACTACTCCGCTTGGTGGTGCGATACTCAAGGACATTCTAGAGAACTGCTCAACACCTCTGAAAGCCAATGTTCACAACCTCATATTCAAATTATTAAGGACGATTGCAGTGGAAAAATTCGTCTGGTTGAAACTGATCTAGAGATTGACTTTCAAGTAGCCACTCAGCTTTCTTGGGGTGTTCCTGCGGAGAAAGAAAGTCATCCAGTGATCCACCAGCCTCAACTTTTGGGGACAGTTCGGATGGGAGACCAAACTCAAACTGCAGTAGGATATTGCAAGATCTTTGAGGGTAGCTATCCTAAGTTTTGGGGCTACCATTTTGTCCATGCCTTCTTTCCTAACTATGGCATTATTTGGAGTGCTGATGCCACCTTTGGGCAGGAGAAATATAACTACTTTAAGCTGCTCAATTTGCCTCAAGAAGAAGAGAAAACAATCCTTCATGGAGATGCATCCTATCATCGTCAAGCCAGTGCCTACACCCAGATCAATGCTCAATCCTACCATTTAAAGTTTGAGCAAAAGACCTTTGGCTCGTGGTCAAGTGTGCTGCGTAACAATTCATCTACGATGGAAAGTGACCTGCATTTAGACTATAAACATGCCCTGTTGGAAATAGATGGTCAGAAGATCACTGAAGGGGTTTGTCTAAAAGAATCTTGTTTCGGTACGCTTGCTTAGCGGGTATGGCTCTATAGGTCAACTATTTTTTTACAAGTATTTTTCAGCTCAAGAGCAGATAAGTAAAGGTTGAAATAACCAATCTTTGTTCAGGATTCCACGATCTTGAAAGAGCTAGTCGTATTTTTGTTTAAACAACAGTGAAAAGAGAGCATCGCCCAGTGACTAAACAACCTTCCAATCATCCTTCTCAGTTCGATATCCTGGTAATAGGTAGTGGTGCAGCGGGACTCTATGCCACCCTCTGCTTACCTGCTCACTTACAAGTGGGCTTAATTACCAAAGATGCCCTTAAAACTGGCTCAAGTAGCTGGGCGCAAGGAGGGATTGCTGCTGCCATTGACCCCACAGACACACCAGAGTTACATCTTGCTGATACCATCAAGGCAGGTGCTGGTCTTTGCGAACCAGAGGCGGTAAGATTTTTAGTCGAGAATGCCTCTGCTGCGATTGAATCTCTTGTAGACATGGGAGTAGACTTTGATCGCCAAGGGAAAAAGCTAGCCATGACTCTAGAGGCAGCTCACTCCCGTCCCCGCGTCCTCCATTCTGCCGATACCACAGGACGAGCCATCGTCGATACTCTTACTGAACAAGTCCTGCAACGTCCCAATATCCAAGTAATTTCCCCAGCATTGGCTTTGAGTTTGTGGATTAATGACTCAACTGGTGATTGTCAGGGGATGAGTATACTTTATCAAGGGCAAATTAGCTGGATAAAAGCATCTGCAGTTATCTTAGCAACTGGTGGTGGTGGTCAAGTATTTTCCCAAACCACTAATCCCACGGTAAGTACCGGAGACGGAGTAGCACTGGCTTGGCGTGCGGGAGCTGTGGTGAGGGACTTAGAGTTTTTCCAATTTCATCCCACTGCTTTAAACAAACTAGGAGCACCCCGTTTTCTGATTACTGAAGCAGTTAGAGGAGAGGGAGCTCATTTAGTAGACTCTCAAGGACAGCGCTTTGCCTTCAATTATCACTCTGATGGGGAACTAGCACCAAGGGATGTCGTCAGTCGGGCAATTTTTAGTCACTTACAACAAACTGCACCGAAGCCATACTGTGCATACCTAGACTTGCACCCCATCCCCACTGAACACATCCACTACCGTTTCCCCAATATCATTAAAGTTTGTCAACACTGGGGTATTGATGTTTTGAGCCAACCTATTCCAGTGGCTCCTGCAGCTCATTACTGGATGGGAGGCATTGTTACCGATGTACATAGCGAAACTTCCATTAAGGGACTATATGCTATTGGTGAAACAGCAAGTACAGGGGTTCAGGGTGCCAATCGTTTAGCTAGTAACTCTCTATTGGAATGCGTGGTGTTTGCTGCTGAACTGTCACGACTGGAAATTGAACCTAATTTGACACCTGAAGAGTCTCTTTCTGTAATCACCGAGCCACGAGACTGGGAAACAGAGATGGAAGCAATTACCTCAGTGCGGCAAAATTTGCCCCAACTAATGTGGCAAAGTGCAGGCATTTGTCGTTCCCAAGAAACATTAGAGGCGGCAATTGCCCAAGTTAGTTCTTGGCGTTGTCAATTAGCAGCTTTAGAAGTAACTCAATACTTATCTAACCTAACACCTAACCAAACGGTGCAATTAACCTCAGCCAAAGCTCAACAGCAACTCCGGACTTGTGCCGAAACCCTCAATCTGCTTGATATTGCCTACTTAATCCTCAAAAGTGCTGCTTGGCGTACTGAAAGCCGAGGGGGGCATTACCGTAGTGATTATCCGCAAACTTCATCCGATTGGCAAGTACATACTTTGGTACAAGGCGAAAGTTGGCGTAAATCACCAGTCATTGAAGTTGCTCAGATCAACTCAAATGCAGCAGATGGCAATTTAATGCAATTTAATCGAGGCAAAACAGGGAAAAATTTACAGAACTTACGCACCGTAAGCAAATTAGGTCATCCTGAGCGTTAGTGTGACGTGCCTGACGGGGTGAAAAGCTTTTCACCCCATTGATCTCCAAAAAGATCAGCACTTATTGACAGGTTGATTAGCTAATGACTCACCGTTCGCTCAAATTATTAGTCTTTATCGATAATTTTCTTAACACAGCAGTGTGGGGACTGTAACAGAATTTCCAAAACTTTTGGGTATGTTAGAGAAGTAGAAGTAAAGTTCAACTATTTTTATCAACTTTTCACCTCACTTTTTAGATACTCAAGAAAAAATGGTCTCCACTTTTCCAACCCCCAGTTCTGTTAACGTTTCCCAAATTAGATTCAACATTCGCTCTATGCAAGGTCAATTGGTTGATTGGCGAAGGCGCTTACACCAAAGACCTGAACTGGGTTTTCAAGAACAAATGACATCTGAGTTTATTGCCCAAAAGTTAAAAGAATGGGGCATTGAACATCAAACTGGCATTGCCAAAACTGGTATTGTTGCTAAAATTTCTGGTAACCGTCCAGGACCAGTGCTGGCAATTCGGGCAGATATGGATGCTCTGCCAATTCAAGAAGAGAACGATGTGCCTTATCGGTCACTCAATGAAGGTAAAATGCATGCTTGCGGTCATGATGGTCATACTGCGATCGCATTAGGAACTGCTTACTATCTTTCCCAACATCCCGAAGACTTTAGCGGAACTGTAAAAATTATCTTTCAACCAGCTGAGGAAGGACCAGGGGGAGCCAAGCCGATGATTGAAGAGGGAGTTTTGAGTAATCCCGAAGTAGAGGCAATTATCGGTTTACATCTGTGGAACAATCTCCCCATCGGTACAGTGGGAGTTCGGAGTGGTCCTTTGATGGCAGCAGTGGAGAGTTTCCGTTGCACGATATTAGGGAAAGGTGGACATGGTGCTATGCCTCATCAGACTGTTGATTCAGTCGTAGTCAGTGCCCAAATTATCAATGCTCTACAAACGATTGTGGCTCGTAATGTTAACCCCCTTGAATCAGCAGTTGTTACTGTCGGTGAACTCCATGCAGGCAAAGCTCACAATGTTATTGCTGATACAGCACGCCTGAGTGGCACAGTTAGGTATTTCAACCGCAAGCTAGAAGGATATTTTGGTCAGCGTGTTGAGCAGTTAATCGCTGGTATTTGTCAGAGTCATGGTGCCAGTTACGATTTAAATTATTGGCGGCTTTATCCTCCAGTAATCAACGATGCCAAGATTGCTGAATTAGTACGTTCGGTGGCTACAGATGTAGTAGAAACACCACTAGGAATTGTCCCAGAATGCCAAACTATGGCAAGTGAAGATATGTCATTTTTCCTCGAGGCTGTACCTGGTTGCTATTTTTTCCTTGGCTCAGCTAACGCTGCTAAAGGTTTGGCTTACCCTCATCATCATCCCCGATTTAATTTTGATGAAACAGCTTTAGGTATGGGGGTAGAAATTTTTGTGCGTTGCGTCGAAAAATTTTGCTGCTAATCAATAAAAAAGACGAACTACAGTCTCCTGTTGCAAGAGTGCCTATTGCCTATTGCCTTGCTAAAACGCATTTTAAATGCGTTTTAGCTTACCTGCTCACAACCTTACTTCCACACTTGATCAATTGGTGGTGGTTCTGTACCTTGATAAAGAACACCCCATTCATAGTTAGATGGTTCTGGCGGTGTTCCTGGTGATGCTGTAGACTGGTCAGTAGTTTTGGGAGGATTAGTCGAAGATTGAGTTGGGTTAATAGCACGAACACTATTAAGCCAACTAGGACTACTCTTCTGTTTCACAGGTAAGGGAGTCTGGTTCCCCTGATCAAGAGATTGAGTGAGATAGTGCAAACCTTCAGCCAATTTGTTCAAGTGGGAGCATCGATAATCTGCTGCTTGCCAGTCTCCAGCTTCTAAAGCTTCAATGTATCCCTTCTGTAGGGCTCCGATTAGCCTCAGGTGGATTTCTATAAGTGGATGATTGTTGGTCATTGGTTATTAGTTTTCTTTATATAAGCCTTTCAGTAACATATTTATTAAACAGAAAATTCTTTGAGCAAAGAAATAGCTGCCGGAATTAATTTTGGAAGTCCCGAATTGCGTCAAATCTTGTTTGGGAAGAACTTGATGCGCTGATATATCGACTCACGCATATAATGATATCGATATTCTATTTTCCTCTTACCAACCCCAATTATTCAATGATTTTCTTAGCCCAACTTAGCTTTGGTGGAGCCTTGCCAGCAGCAATAGGAATTATTTGTTTTACCCTAGCATTTGTCTTTGCCAGTTTGGTAGAGTACTGGCTCCATCGTCTTATGCATGTATCACGCCGAATTGGTGAACGTCACCGTGATCACCACCGCCGTAACGAGGGACAAGGAGTGTTGTGGGAATTTCGGGACTATGTGAGGGGTAGTTTTGTGGTGATGTGCTTAATGTTTTTCTACTCTTGGAGTGCTGGCATTGGTTGGTTCTTGGGGGGACTATCTTATGCTGCATTTTCTGCTTATGCCCATCAGCTACAACACGAAAACCCCAGAAAGTGTTTTTGGATGAAGATGCCAGTTCACTACGTGCATCACAAGTACGGTATGTGGCATCACAATTTTGGCTTAGCTGTAGACTGGTGGGACAGAGTTTTTGGTACGTATAAACCTGTGGAATGGCTTACAGAAGAGGAACTTCAACAACCAGAAAGAGGTTACTTACAACTCCGTTGGCGCTAAATTATTGACCAATGACAAATAACAAATGACCGATAACCAATCATATTCCATGACTCTTACCAATTACCCAATGACGACGGAAGAAACGAGAAAGAGCGGATTCTTCCAACGATAAGTAAATTGGACGTCCATGGGGACAAGTGCGAGGATGACGAGTAACTTTCCATTGATCTAAGAGCTTCTGCATTTCGGGTAAACTTAAAGGTGTGCCATTGCGAATGGCACTGCGACAAGCTGTGGCTACCTGAGCAGTTTGCAAATCTCCTCCCAAACTTAGTTCTAACAGAGCATCCCCGCAATCATCTCGCTCTTGCAGGAGTGCTGGAGCGCTTCTTAAAGCCCATACCTGATCACCGAAGTTTTCTATATCCAATCCTAAACGTTGTAGTTGCTCTACTTGAGCAGGAGTCAGATTGCGGAGAATTACTGGCGGTTCAACAGGAACTAGTTGCCAAAGATCACATAATTGCTCAAACAACACCCGCTCATGGGCAATATGTTGCTCTACTAACCACATGCCTGTAGGATGCTCTGCCAAAATATACATATTATGAACTTGGGCAACAGCCCGCAGTTCCATCAACCCTAGTTGATTAGTTGGCTTACTGGTTTCCTCTTCTGAAGATGCTGATGCTGAGAGAGTAGCATCAGCATCTGTGTTGTAATTACCCTTGGCGGCTGAGGCTTTGAGCAACTTCCCTACTCGCTCTGATAGCACAGTTTCCGAGAGATTAAACGGACTAATGCGCAAGGTTTGCTCAATAGCTTGAGCAACCTGCTCTTGCCAATAATTGAGGGAATGTAAATAAATTTCTGCTTTGGCAGGGTGGCGATTCCAATCAATTTGACTGGGAGAAACTTGGAGGTGCACAAAACAAATCGGGTAGCGATCGCGGGGTAAAGTTCGCGCCATTGCTGATAAAATGGTTTGCTCCAACTCAGGCGATCGCACTAAGCGTCTATTGGTGGCTACCCTTACCCAATCCGGACGTCTTCTATGGCAACGGTCCGGTAGTCCCAATACTAACTCAATTTGAGATTTTTTTTCTCCCCTTTTCCCCTTCTCCCCTTCTCCCTCCATCTCTGGGGTTGGTACTTCTAACCTCAAATGCTGCAAATCACTAGGGCGTACCTGACGGAGGATTTGGGGGAGAATATCTTGGGGAGTAGTACTTGGACTTAGATTAAACCAAGGACGCTCATTTTGCAGCACCTGCCAAGTTACCCAAGGATGGCATAGAGCGATTTGCTGAATTGTGGCTTGTACCCCTCGCAATAGTTGTGCTGCTGAAGGTAGTCCCTGGCGGCGCACGGGCCAATTACCAAATAAATTAGAGACAGTAACTATCGTACCTGGTGCGATCGCAGCAGCAATTTCCTGTACTGGTTCCCCTTGAGAATCGTAAGTAATTCGCCAGCCTTCCATAGTTTCTGTCAGTCTGCTTAAAATCTCTAACTCTGCCAGAGCTGCCAGACTATGTAAAGCTTCCCCACGAAATCCTAAACTGGTAATCTTCCACAAATCATCACTACTGCGGATTTTGCTGGTACTATGGGCAGATGCTGCTTGTCGCAAATCTGCCAAATTCATACCCGTACCATTATCCGCCACTTGTACCCGCCACTGAGCAGGTGAGACAGATACAGCAATCCTAGTTGCACCAGCATCAAGGGAGTTTTCCACCAACTCTCGAACTACTGCCGCCAATGAGTCAATTACCTCACCAGCAGCGATGAGATTTACTACTTCCTTGGGTAAGGTTTGGATACCATCGGTCACAAGTTCTAGTTGAGGTAGAATTACCAAAGTCGCCTCCTGACTTCTGACTTCTGACTCCTTGCCCTGAATAGGCATTAATTAATCAGTGTCCATTGAGAAAATGTAGCAGCTTGACCGCAATGATGATTGTCTTGATCAAGTATATTCCATACGGTAACGTTTGAAATCATGTATCGTTTACCAGTGCTAGAAATTCGCACTCCTCGATAGTTGTTAAGATAACCCTTGGTTGTCACTTGGTTCAACAGGCGTAAACGCTCTTCCCGCTCCATCGGTTCAGCTGAATACCTAGAAGGCATCTTGGTAAAGTTTTCCCAATCCATCTCCCAAAATTCTAAAGCCTTCCGGTTGCCATAGTTGTAAATAGGGTCTGGCTCGGTACCATGAGACAATACTGGAAAAGGCACTTCAAATAGTGCCTTCGCTATCTCAATTGGTGAGCCACTAAAGTCAAGGAGAGAATTTCCTGTCCAATGCTGATAACTCTTTAGTAGAAGTTGACTGTGGGAAATTATCGCCTCCTGCTGCCAAGGAAATTGGATATCACTACTCATAAATTTCAGGAAACTGCTGCATAAGGTTGCCAGATTCAGCCAAACCTTGAGGCTGTTTGAGTTTTTCTCCTCTTGCAGAAAAAAGTTACGGAACCTTGTAGCTACCTTAATCTTCGATATCAGTATTATAAGATTGTTATCAGATAAGGTAAGGAGTTGTTTGTAAACAACTTCTCCTTTGGTTCTTCAATTTTTCCGGATTAGATAAGCTACACACTCAAAGTTAATATATCAACAAGTCCTAGGGGGTAGGGCATGGAGTTAAATTTTTTACGTATATTTCAGTCAAACAACCAGTCGGACACCCTTGGTGGGCGTTACAAAATCATTAGCCAGTTGGGAGCGGGTGGGTTTGGTAAAACCTTTGTTGCTGAAGATCTGCACTTGCCAGGGCATCCTCAATGCGTAGTCAAGCAACTTAAACCCCAAGTGAGTGATGCGAAAAGCCTGCAAATGGCCAGACGCCTGTTCGACACAGAAGCCCAAGTCCTCTACCAACTAGGTAACCATGACCAAATACCCCGTCTACTGGCTCATTTTGAAGATAATCAGGAGTTTTATCTTGCCCAGGAATTAATTGAAGGGGAATTGTTGTCTAAGGAGTTAGTCAAAGGCAAGCCTTGCTCAGAAGCCAAAGTAATTAAGCTGTTACAAGATATTCTAGAGGTACTGGCGTTTGTCCATCAGCAGGATGTAATTCACCGGGATATCAAACCTTCCAATCTGATTCGCCGCCGACAGGATAGCAAAATTGTGCTGATTGACTTTGGTGCCGTTAAGCAAGTAAGCACTCAATTTGTCAATCCCCAGAAAGAGCACACAAAAACAATTTCTATCGGTACTCAGGGTTATACGCCTAAAGAACAGTTAGGTGGTAATCCCCGTTTTAGCAGCGATGTCTACGCTGTGGGTATCATTGGTATCCAAGCGTTGACTGGAGTTCATCCCCGGCATCTCAAGGAACATCCTGATACAGGGGAAATTGAATGGCGCGATTCTTTTGAGGGTTCCCATTCACCCAGCAGGAGTCAACATCAAGAAAGTGAGCATCACCATCAAGAAGTTAGCCCAGAACTAGCCCAAATTCTAGACTACATGGTGTGCTATGATTTTCGCGATCGCTATCCGACAGCAACAGAAGCTTTGGCAGCATTGCAGAGTTTGCCTTTGTTTCAAGGCTCCCAGGAAAGGGAAGCTTTATCTAATCTAGAATTGCAATCTCCAGGTAGTACCAGTGATGCAACTTTCGGGGAAAGTGACCAATTATCCACTCACATTTGGGAAAAATCAGCATCTTCAGAGCAAGCCTCAACTGATATTTGGGAGCCCTCAGCATCCTCAGAACAAGCCTCAACTGATATTTGGGAACCTTCAGCATCCTCAAATCAGTTCCAGTCAGCAGCTAGGAGCAGCTCAACAAGCTCCCGTAGTGAACCTGTATCTTCTGAACCCTCTTTACCATCAACCCCAACAGTCGTTGCTCAGCCATGGTGGGGGAAAGGACTGTTTCTCAAGTTGGGAGCCATTTTAGCAGTTTCAGCGGCGGTGGGAGGAACCTTTTGGTTCACTAAAAATTTCCCCTCTTCTCAAACTGCTAGTCAAACCGCCAACCTTGGCAGTGGAGTAAAAGAAAGTCCTAGCCCTAACTCTACTACTAGTTCGACTAAAGAATCTCCATCATCTACTCCAGAGAGTAAATCCACCACTTCTACTGATAAAACTGCTGATTCAGCTACTCCCTCTCCATCATCTACTCCAGAGAGTAAATCTACTGAGACTCCTACTGTTAATACTCTTAATTCAACTACTCCATCTAATCCAGAGAGTAAATCCACTACCACTCCTACTGCTAAAACTGCTGACTCAACTAGCCAACCATCCCCTACCACTAGCCAACCATCCCTTAGCAACTCACCTGCTGCTCAACCAAAACCATCCACTCCCGTACCACCAGCGCAACCATCCACTCCTCCTACTGCCGAACCAACAGCAGCAGAATTACTCAGTAAAGCGGATAGTCTGCGGCAAGCAGGAAACTACCAAGGAGCTCTTGCTACCTATGATCAAGCCATTGCTAGCAAATCGAATGTGCCAGAAGCTCATTGGGGTCGCTGTTATAGCTTAAACAAATTAGGGCGTTCTACAGACGCGATTACCGCATGCGATGCAGCTCTTACCTTCAACCCTAAATACCCAGAAGCTCTCTGGAGCAAGGGTTCTATCCTAGAGCAACAACAACCCCTAGAAGCTCTCAAGCTTTATGAACAAGCCCTCGCCCTCAAGCCCAATTTTGCCGATGCTTGGCAGAATAAAGGAGTAGCACTCCATAAACTAGGTCGCTACAGTGAAGCTGTTAGTGCCTTTGATAAAGCCATTGCACTCAAGCCTAATTCTGCCGATGCTTGGAGCAACCGAGGGGCAGCGCTTTGGGCACTCAAAGATTTTGATAAAGCGATCGCTTCTATGGACAAGGCAATTCAAGTTGATCCTAGTAACCAAGCTGCAATTAACCTGCGCCAGCAGGTAAAGCAAAAATTGGGACGGTAAGGAAGGTACGTATCACTGCTCTGTGAGCCCCATCAACCAACATTTACCTGATGCAATCGTCTATTACCCAATTCAATCTTCTCTACTAACTCTTGCGTTGCTCGTCTTTTTTCCTGCCCACCCTACACCCTACACCCCACACCCCACACGCAGATCTTCGTGTTATATAAAATAGAAAAAAGCATGCTACACATCGTTCTTATCCTTCTTCCCACACCTCCGAATCAATCATCTGTTGCAACTACTTAGCAATTTCATATTAGAAGGGGCAATAAATATGCTAGTTAAAGCATCTAAAACCATTGAGCGTGAAAGTCTATCTCATTTGCTTCTACCAATTGGTGATGATAGAACTACTTCCTCTGAATCTTTAGAGCCACGATTCCGCTTTTTGATTCCTGGTAGCAATAAAGTTCGTGTTGTCAGGGGACTATTGTCTGCTTCTGAAAGTACAAGCTTGATTCAAGCCACCGAGAGTTTAGGCTTTAGTGTTCCAACTGCCTTTGATAGGTCCGTGCGAGCATGTAAACGCTATCATACAGTTGATCTGGCTATGAGTAACGCTATCATGTCACGTTTGAAAAGTTACTTACCAGAAATTGTGCATATAGATGGCGTGCGTTGGAGATTAAAACGCTTTACTCATCATTGGCGATATATTAAGTACTTACCCAAAGGTCATTTTGTTCCTCATTATGATGGCGCAAAAATGTTGCGATATCCCACTCCCGCTATTAGTGTTTTTACCGTACAAATTTATTTGAATGATGATTTTACGGGTGGAAATACTCGCTTCTATTCTGACTATCAACCTGTTAGATATGCTAGTCATAATATTCCTCTTGGGGAAGTTAAAAAGTTTAGGCCATCTAATTCACCTACTCATGAAGTCAAACCAGAAACCGGTAGCGCCTTGATTTTCGATCACGTTCATAATGTGCTACATGATGGTGCTGAAGTAAAATCTGGAGTGAAGTACATTATGAGAGGTGATGTACTCTATGAAGTGTTCCCAGAAGATGTGCTTCAATTACTACATAATGCATCTACTTTATATCCTCAGACTTTACATTGGTGTCCAGAAACAGCAATGAAGTATGGTACTAGGAACCATGTGGGACAAGTATGGTTCTGTGACTGTGCTGATGATGGTCACGGTTCTTTTATTCATCACTCTGAAGATTGCTCTTTTAATGAAATCCCACCTCATATTTCCCTCACCTCCGAGCAACAGAAGGAAGAAGTATCTCCTGCATCTACAAGAGAAGCTATCAATAACTTACCTGATCAAGATATGCAATCATTGATCTACATTTTAGTAAGTGGCAAACGAGCATCAGGCAAAGATTACATAACTAATCTGCTTTACGATTCCTTAATAGCCAAAGATATTTCAGTTTATCGCACTGCACTTGGTCAGATAAATAAGCGTTCCTATGCTGCATCAATTGGTATTGATGCTATGCGTTTAGAGCATGATCGTGAATTTAAAGAATCTCATCGTATCGCTATGATTGCTCACCATACAGCACGAAATGCTCAAGACCCAGAATGGTGTTTAAAGGAAGTACAATCTCATGCCAAACAAGCCAATGCAGAGGTATTATTACTTAGTGATATCCGCACACTACAAGACTTACATTGGTTCAAACAACAGCCTGGTGAAGTGATACTATTACGTATAACGGCATCGGATGAAACCCGCAAGTCAAGAGGATGGAATCCTTGTCAAAAAAAAGATTCCTTGCATACTGAAACTGAACTTGATAGTTTCTTTAATTGGACAGCTTGTTGGGATAACAGTGATTGTTCTAAGGAAAGCACTCAGCTCTTGCATGAATGGATAGAATACACTGTAATTCCTAGAATTCCCTTTTGTCATAGTCTAAACTCCAGTGAGTGAAAAAAAGTGTGGGGAGTGTGGGGAGTGTGGGAAGTGTGGGGAGATAGAGATACAAAGGAGAACTTATGATTTTTTGAACACTAAGGCTATAAATCCCTCCTCATATTTCGTTCACCCTCCTGGGGAGCTCTCGATTAACTAAAGTTGATGGCAAATTCCAAAAACTGAAGTGTAGCCGTGGAGAAAAGTACTACCACCCACTGGTCCAATCTCTCCATTGCAGAAAAAGCCACCTAGGGGAATGTTGCTCAGATACTGATGAAATAATTGGGAATCAAAATTAGGTTCTCCGTAGAGTCCTTCTCCTCGCCCTAAACAGGAGAACATCAAAGCACCAGCAGCATCTGCTGCGTAAGCAGTTTTTTGTTGGTGACACTGGAGGAGTAGTTCTAAGTCTTCTGTGGAAGTACGGGCATCCCTAAGATGGAACTGGATACGTTGACCGGGTCGAACGCGGTCTCCAATAGCGATCGCTCCAACCCTAGGGTCTACTCCCAACATATTGCGGATAAGAAAGTCTCCGTGACCCAACTGTTGCTTAAACTCGTCTCTGGCAATACCGATAAACAGGGAATTTTGTGCTAGCTGTCGGTCCGCTTCACTCAGGGTTTGGATGACATCTCGCAGTACGACTAAAGGAGGGCGAGACTGCTCATCAGCTATCATACTCCCCATCGCTTCCTGTTCTGACAATTCCAGCAAAATATTCCGTTCGCCTTTAGTTACCCGATAAGTTTGACCGATGGGACGACAGCCTTGAGCCACAATCGTTTCTAAAACAATGTTGCCGCTCAAGGCAATCCCCACTGTACCCTCCCGATGGAGAGATTTAGCTTGAGGTGTTTGGTCACAAAAATAAAACAAGCCAGTTTGAACTCCCATCCCATTAGTACTGGCTAAGCCTCCTACCTTATTAGAACCTGGGTAAGCAAAATCTAGCCCTTGGAGTAAGTCATTAATGCTAGAAGAAAAGGGATCAGCTAACAAAATAAACTGAGGTTGCTCTTGAGGTGAGACACCAATTAGGTTAACCCAAGCGTCTGGAGGACTATCTAGATCAGGCAAATCTTCGGCAGCTAAATGAAAGGCATGGACACTGACATCAGGGAGATGAGCTAGACTAAGGCTCAGAGCTGGCGCTTCCTCTACTTCCTCTGGTTTACCCTGAGCATTCATACCAATGATGCCACTTCCACCACAGCCAATGAGCACCCGCACTGATAGCTGCTCTTCGAGTAAGGGCATTAGACGGGAATATTCACTGGCGTAGGCAGAAGAGATGAACACCAAGCCCAAATCGGCTGGCATTGGCAATAACCCTCCCACACGGTCTACAACTTCCGTGACTGCTGCCTCTAGAGACGGACGGGTTGATAAGGCATTTGCCCATTTAATTGGATTAGCCATCAGATTTACCTACACTCACTACCAAAACCAGTGCTTATTCACAAGATTGACAAGTACTCAAAGCCTTATAATAACTCCAACACTGTAATTCTTAAGGGAACTCAAGCAACTATTTTCCCTACTTAGCCCACAATTGGGTTTTTATATAAGTTAATATACTTAGAGGGTGCTCCGTTTTCTGTAAACTTAGCTGCAATTCGCACAAATTGCGCAAAATCTTAAAAAATAACGAGCAATCTTGTTGGGAAAGTGCTGTTATGCGCTATACAAAGTTAGTACTGTGATACTCATTCCCTGTTAAGGGAATAGCATGGTTGACAAGAAGTTGAGTGTATTTGAGTACAAAAATCATCAAAGGAGAGCAATGAGCAATAACATCGACACAAAGATCGAACAAGAGCGAGAAGAAGCTCGTGCTGTTTGTGATCTCGAAGGCGCAACTTCCGCTGAGTGTGCCGCAGCCTGGGATGTAGTGGAGGAACTACAAGCTGACAAGTCACATCAAAACCAAAATGCCCCGAAGAAAAACTCCCTCGAAGTCTATTGTGACGATAACCCTGAAGCCGCTGAATGTCGGGTTTATGATGACTAAATCCCAATAGTTCTGAAGAAACAAGGCAAAAGGCAAAAGGCAAAAGGGAAGAGAATTTTATTTGTTTCTTCCATCGATCGCGGGTGCCGCCGCGCCAGTGGAGCGGCTTTCAAGAAACATCAGGTTCTGAGCAGCTGAAAGTTTCTCAAAGAGGCTTTCAGCCGTTTGTTTTTTTGTTGAGCGTCTAGATAATTCTGAATTCAGAAGCCCGCACTATACTTGATAAGGTTAGCACCAGGTAGTTCACACTAAAATAATATAGATAAAGGTAAATTCAGCAACAAGCAATGCAAGATGAAATTCTTAGGGCCTTAGTCTGGACAGACTATCGGTTAGCACTATTATTTTTGGTCTTCATCCCGTTGACTCTAATGATTTGGGCTGTTATCAAAAAAGCAGATGCAATGGTTCGGCTATTGATCATCTACTGGCGAGTTGCCAGTCTCCTAGGGATTAGTGTTTTCATCTTGATTGCTGCCTGGCCGATTGGTTTTGTTTCCAGTTTGTGTGCTTATATCCTCATTCCCATCTCACTCTGGTTTTGGGTTGATTTGAATGAAGAAATTGATGATCAGCCTCAGCATTCCCTAAAGTTAGCACTAACATCCTGGCGCTGGGCAATTACGATCTACTGTACTGTGGTTGCAGCGATCGCAAGTATTCCTTTTATGCGTTGTGGGTTTATTAGGGGAGCAGTAGAAAATACATTTTGCCAAGTTTGGACAGAGGCACCTTTAGTCTTTAGAGAGTTGTTTCTTACGAAGAGGTATGAACCAGGAGTTTGGGGTTTTCTCGGTGTGATGGGACTAATCTTTTATGTTCTTTACTTAAGCTATTTTGTCCTAATTCGCCTCGGCAAGCAGGGACGCTCAGCCATGGAACAATAAAATTTGCCAATTAAAAAATCAAACATTAACTATGACTAACTCCATTGGATGGCGGTTAGAGCAATACACTATTAAGCATCCCCAAGAAGTCTTGATTGTTACGGTCGAGATTGCAGGTGTTGAAGACCAAATTGCCATTTACAAAGGCTTTTCTAGCTCTTTGATGAACCCAACCTCTTTTGACCCGGATGTACCAGTACTACCACCAGACGCCAAGATTATCAATATAGATCGAGTTGCCAGTCCCTACAACCCTAATGCACCTAGTTATATCGAGCAGGGAATCAACTGGGAAACGATGGAAAAATTGTTGTGAGAGAGTGAAAACTAATACAAATTGTTATTTGTCATTGGTCATTTGTTATTTGTCATTAGTAAAAAGGACGCTTTGAGCCCAGAACTTGCATTACGTGGGATGAGCTTAATCTAATATTTCCTTTGGTATACCCTCATAGGAGGGTATATCACCTGAGAGTTGATACCATAGAGGTTTAGTTTCAATGCAGAGATTAGCTACGGGTCTAATTTCATCTTGATTATCAATGCACGATACAGCAACACTCAGATATTGTCCTTTATCTTCTGCATAATTCATCAATCTTGACCCACATTTAGAACAAAATGCTCTAAACCCACCACCTGAAAAGTAATCAGTTAGATTTTCTTCTCCTTTAATAAATTTTAGGCTGTTACCATCTGCTAATGCCAGTGTCACAAATGCTGCTCCATGCGATCGCTGACAAATCGAACAGTGACAACTGTATACCTTCTCAGGAATAAGTTCAACTTCAAATTGAACCTCACCACAAAGACAACTTCCTTTGACCATAATTTAAACCCCGTGAATCATATCATTTGATGTTTAGTGTATATTAACTAACTAGTGCAGCGGGCATAGAAATAACCCACCAGGAGAGAGAGCGATAGAATCATTACTCTATAAGCATTCTTAATTCTTAATTCCGCGCAGCGGTACTACGAAGTTTTTTCTCTTCTAAAAGAATCCACATCTATATCCTGAGAGTTAGGAGTAGAGTGTCAATGGTATAGTTATCTCTCAATCTCTAGTCAGATGCTTAACCTTAGTGCAGTTGATGTAAGCTGAGGTCAGCAGAGGGTCGAGCAGAGGAATGTTAAAACTTGATCGTCTCAAAGTCAAAAGTGATTTAGCTGTTCAGACCCAGGTACAGAAATGGTTTGAGCAATTCTGCTTCAAGAACATTCCCCAGCTCTATAACTGGGAGGAACAGTTCTATCGACTCAATTTAGCTCTAGCTGAAGGATTTTCCAACGCGGTTCGTCATGCTCATCAAGAATTACCATCTGAAACGACAATTGAAATCGAACTGGCAATCCAGGACAATCGTATAGAGATCAGAATCTGGGACCAGGGAAAACCTTTCGATCCAAATACGGTAAAAGAACCAGCACCAGGAACTCTTTGTGAAGGTGGATATGGTTGGTTTTTGCTTAGACGCTTGAGTGATCAAGTTGTTTACCAACGCTGCCGGGATGGAAGAAATTGTTTGTTGATTTGTAGCATGATTTAAAATCTGTTCACAAGGCAACGAGTATGTAAAACAACAAGGATAGATTCACAGTATGGCGAAAACAGCTCTTATTACAGGTATTACTGGTCAAGACGGTTATTACCTTACTCGCTTACTGCTAGAACAAGGTTACCTTGTTGTTGGACTGCTACCGCCGCACCGCAGTGGTAGCGTAGCTAAATTAGGAGTACTCGCCAGCCAAATTCAAGTCTGTAGTGTTAATTTAAATGACTCTGTAGGTTTACTAAAGATAGTCGAGCAATTACAGCCCCAAGAAATTTATAACCTAGCAGCTCCCAGTTTTGTCCCAGATTCCTGGAAGGATCCTCTCGGTACTCTCGATTTAGTAACAGGCACAGCCACGCGGCTACTTACAGCTGTGCGACAAGTAGGTCTTGATACACGGTTTTATCAAGCTAGTACTTCAGAAATGTTTGGACAGGTTAATAGTTCACCTCAAGATGAAGAAACACCTTTTCGCCCAATGAATCCCTATGCAGCAGCCAAGTTACATGCTCATTGGACAATGGTTCATCATCGACAACACTATGGGTTATTTACCTGTAGCGGTATTTTGTACAACCATGAATCTTCCCGACGTCCCCCTAATTTTGTAACACGCAAGGTTTCTTTGGGAGCAGCATCAATTAAATTGGGACTCAGGGAAACCTTGGAAATGGGTAACTTAGAGGCTAAGCGAGATTGGGGCTATGCTGGGGATTATGTAGAAATGATGTGGCGGATGTTGCAAGCTAGTGAACCAGAAGATTATGTCATTGGTACTGGTCGGCTGCATAGTGTTAAGGAACTATTAGCAGCAGCCTTTAATTGTGTTGGGTTAGATTGGACTCGCCATGTTGTGGTTAATCCTAAGTTCTTGCGAACAGATGAACATTTTCAGTTATTGGCTAATCCGATTAAAGCGAAAAGAAATCTTGGCTGGGAGCCTCAAGTAAGCTTCGAGGCTCTGATTGAGAAAATGGTGATGAAGGATTTGGAGCGGTTGCAAAGCGGTAAGATTGCTCTTGAGACTGTTGCTCAAATTTAACGCTCACACTTCTGAATTGCGATCGCACTTCTAATCTGAAAATAGAAGTCAGGAGCCAGGAGTCAGGAGTCAGGAGAGAAAGATTTTCATCCTTTTGTTGTGAGCTTCGGTTCATGGGAGTTTGACTTGCAAGCGCCCCACGGGCGCAGCGGCAGCCGCGATGAAGGGAACAAATAAAATCCTCTTCCCTATTGCAAGAGTGCCTATTGCCTGTTCCCTTGTTCTTCAGAGTAGGGAACAGGAGTGCTTCTACTTTCATAATCTGGCGATCTTGTCATCCCCAACTTAATATCAAAATGACGCTCCTCACTATTTGATTTTAATTGTGCAGACCTACTTATCTTCTTTTTTTATTTTATATTATATATTCAAAAAAAAGTACACTTTTGTGCATGAATTATTGTCTTATTTTTGTATTTTATGGATTATATTGAAGACATAAACCAAGAACATTACTAAAGAGACAGAGGGTAATAATCAAAACCTCAAATCAATTTAGTAGTCTTGCTTACTTAGCAAGACTGAGTTTATTGGAAACAATTGTCTAAGCAACACAAGTAAATACCATTGGACGGAGATTTTAATGAGCAACGGTAACAGTGATGAAGTACTCCAAATACTGGCAGTCAAAGAAGATAGAGGATTTACCCAGGGAATTCACACAAAATTAATAACAAAACCCAAGAGTCAATTTCCTCAGAATGTTCAAGAGCGGTTACCTTCAAAGGGAGCAATAATTAAGGATGATTTTCTTCCAGTCCTCTCTAGGGGTACCCCACCACGAGTTAATGAGCAGAACTTAGCTGAACGCTACCCAGTCTCAATATTACTTAAGGCTCGAAAACTATCCCAACTTGTTGCCAAGTCATGGCTAACTAATGACCGAGATCATCCTTACAATTCGATCATCAGGAAACTAATTCTTAGTGCTGACCTAGCACCGGATGACTGTGAAACGCAAATTCCTCGCAATTCGATGCCAGCAGTTGATGCGCTAAGGGATAATGCAAGTATAGATAATCCGGATCTGTTAGCTCTATATCTGCTAGGGCAACAAATGAGTACCAACGATGCTTTAGGTCGGACTCCTCCAACCAATCTTAATCGCACTCATCTTATACTACCTGATGGATTGAATTGGCAGTATATACGCTTGGCTCTATTAGTTTCAGGACAAGCTTACATGGAAGAGGATGGAAATTACACACCTATAAGTGATCCCATTGCCAGTACCTATGATGTCTGTGTATATGTGGCTTTCACAATGGTATCTTGGAGCAGTTATTTGTCCCACAGGGTTGAGTATGTACAACCCGGTCAAAATGCCAAACCTCCTTACTTCAAAGTAGATGTACCATATCCTCCAAGACTTTTAGGTGATTCTACCGGACTGACGGAAAAAGAGGTAAAAGCTTGGGCATATGCATCAGATGACCCTGACTCAAGCACACCATCATACCCATTTTATCCAGAAAACCAGGGCGATAGGCTAGTGAAAAATGTTGTTCCTCCGTCTCCTTATCTACCTCTAAGTTGTTTATAGAATAACTTTCGATTATTCGACAACTAAGACCTGTAATTGCAACATTTCTACATGAGCGGGTTGACGAAATATAACTAACTCGCCTCATGTGGTGACAAGCTAATTGAAAAGTAGGTAGCGTGTGGGGAGTAGGGAATAATTTCTTTTCCTCTTCCCTACTCCCTATTGCCTATTGCCTTGTTTATTAAAAGCCTTTTTCCCAATCCTACCAATAAATGGCTATGCTCAATAAGCCGAGTTTTAAAAGCTGTTTCCACGTTGAAACTGTCGAACCAGAAGATGTATTTTTTTTATCAGAGAGAACTTCTTTTTGGGTAAAAGATTATCTCTATAAACTTTTAGCTCATTGGATTGATGGTCATCGCAATGTAGATGAAATTATTGATTCCATTCTTCTTAACCTGCCACCAGAACAATTATCCTTTGAGAATGCTATTCAAATTGGTGTCAAAGCTCAATATGCTCTGATGCAGATGGAACAACAGGGCTATATTGTCGAAAGTAGTGAACCTTTACCATCTCAATTAAAGGTATTCTGCGATAATTTGAACATCCCTCCCAAAGAGGCCCAACATCGGTTACAAGCAACTAAAGTAGCAGTAAAATCTTTCGGTTCTATTCCTACTTCAGAATTCCTTGCCACTCTGGAATCCTTACATATTCAAGTGGCTGAGGAAGGAGATCTAGATATAGTTTTGGTTGATGATTACCTTCAAGATGGTTTAGATGCCTTGAATCAACAAGCCTTAAAATCCCAACGCCCTTGGATGCTAGTTAAACCTGTCGGAACAACTATTTGGTTCGGACCAATATTTTCTCCTGGGAAAACAGGTTGCTGGCAGTGCCTAGCACAACGCTTGCGAGGCAACAGACCCATTGAAGAGTTTATCCAAAGACATAAGGATATGACAATGTCCTTATCTTCCCCTCTTGCTTCCTTGCCTTCTACCTGGCAAACAGCTCTAGGTATGACTGCCACTGAAGTCTTTAAATGGATTGTACAGGGAGAAAATAAATCCTTAGAAGGGGTGGTAGTGAGTTATGATACTTTCTCTTTAGCAACCCAAAAGCATATCCTCGTTAAGCGTCCCCAGTGTCCAAGTTGTGGAGAAATCGTCAAGGGGTTGAATGGTAAATCCTTGCCTATAATTCTAGGACATCGGAAAAAAACCTTCACTGCAGATGGAGGACATCGTTGTTTCTTGCCTGAAGAAACTCTCAGGAAATATCAACACCATATTAGCCCGATTACAGGAGTTGTTCGAGAATTAGAGAAAGTACCCACAGGCTTGAATAATTTAAACCATACTTATCTAGCTAAACACCATTTCGCCACCCTCTTTGATGATTTGAATGCCTTAACCCAAAATATTGGAGGCAGAAGCGCTGGTAAAGGTAGAAGTGATACCCAAGCAAGAGCTAGTGGTTTCTGTGAAGCTATTGAGAGGTATTCTGGAGTTTTTCAGGGAGATGAAATTAGGCACAAAGGGAGTTACCAGCAACTGGGTGCTCAAGCAATTCACCCCAATGCCTGTATGAACTTCAGCCAACAGCAATACGAAAACTCTCAGCAATGGAATGCTCAATGCTCTGGTTGGTTTCAAAAGGTTCCACAACCCTTTGATGAAAACCGAGAAATTGAATGGACACCAGTTTGGTCTTTAACTGAGGAAGAATTTAAGTATCTGCCCACTGCTTACTGCTATTATGGTTATCCTCAACCCTCTAAGCCCGATTGTTGGGCTGACTCCAATGGCTGTGCTGCTGGCAATACAATGGAAGAGGCTATCTTGCAAGGTTTTATGGAGTTGGTGGAGCGGGATTGTGTTGCCTTGTGGTGGTATAACCGTATCAACAGACCGAAGGTAGATTTAGACAGTTTCGATGAACCGTATTTTCAAGCGATAAAGGAATATTACCAAAGGTTCGATCGCGAACTGTGGGTATTAGATCTCACAAATGATCTTAATATTCCAACTTTTGCTGCTATTAGTCGGATAAAGGAGCAACAGGTAGAAGACATAGTACTTGGTTTCGGTACTCATTTTGACCCAAGGCTGGCTATTCAAAGAGCCTTGACTGAAGCTAACCAAATCCTGCCTTCAGTTCTAGCAGTGAAGGCTGATGGCACAACCCAATACCCTCCCTCATCGGATCCCCTAGCAATAGAGTGGTGGAAAACGGCTACGGTGTCCAATCAACCCTATCTAGCTCCGGATGAGAACATCGCTCCAAAAGTCTATGCGGATTATCCCCAACTGTGGAGTGATGATTTGCTCGAAGATGTGATGAAGTGTCAACAAATTGTCGAGAAACGAGGCATGGAAATGCTGGTTTTGGATCAAACTCGTCCCGATATTGGATTAAAGGTTGCCAAGGTTATCGTTCCGGGAATGCGCCACTGGTGGAAAAGGTTAGGTTCAGGGAGGCTTTATAAGGTTCCAGTAGAAATGGGTTGGTTAAAAGAGCCACTCACAGAAAATCAACTTAACCCATTTCCCATGTGGATGTAGTGGAAATTTCCCCTACTCCCTACTCCCTACGTCGTAAAACGCTCATTACTTATTAATCTTCAAATCATGCTCAACGGCTATCAAATTATCGATGCAGACTCCCATGTATTTGAGCCATTTGATATGTGGGAAAACTATCTCGAACCTGCATTCAAAAGCTTTGCACCATCGCCAGATTTAAGAATCAGAGGTGAGACAATATACCAGAAAATGTCCCATCAAGTGACCACAGAAGCTGCTCAGCAAATCACCAAGGCTCACCCTACCTCCGTACTTGATGGCTTCGACTCAGAGTCTCACATTCGAGCCATGAAGCTGATGGGAATTGATGTCTCATTTATTTATCCATCTTACGCCCTGTGGTTGTTGGCAATTGAGACAATGGCACCGCAACTAGCTGGAGCCTTTACTTGTGCTTACAACAATTGGTTGCGAGACTTTTGCAGCTATAACCCACAACTTCTCAGAGGAGTAGGAGCAATTAATCTTCACGCTCCCGAAGCAATGGTTCCAGAATTATTAAGAGTAGCAGAGTTTGGCTGGAAGGCTGTCTATTTGTGTCCTAACCCAATCAAAGGGCGATTGCTGAGTGACCCTGCTTATGAGCCATTCTGGACAGAATGTGAGAAGCTGGGGATAGCAGTCGGTCTTCATACTGCTGCTCATACTCGCTTGCCAACTGCCGGAGCGGATCGTTTTAACAGCCGTTTTGCTATGCACACTTGCTCTCATCCTATGGAACAGATGATGGCAATGTTAACGCTGATTGAAGGAGGAGTTTTAGAGCGCCACCCCAAGCTCCAGGTAGGTTTCCTGGAATCAGGTTGTGGCTGGTTACCCTATTGGCTGTGGCGGTTGGATGAAGAATACGAGGAGCTAAGATGGGAAGTTCAAGAGCATGTCAAGATGAAGCCTTCTGACTATTTCCGTCGTCAGTGCTTTATCGAGATTGAGCCTTCTGAGCCCTATATAGCTGAAATTATCCAATATATCGGCTCGGATAATCTCATCTTTGGTTCTGACTATCCCCATATGGATCACAAGCCAGACATTGTTGAGCAAGCAGTAGCACTTGAGGAGCGTTTCTCTAAGGAAACGCTGAAAAAAATTCTTTGGGATAATTCTGCTCGTTTTTATGGACTAAGCTAAAAAGCATTTAAAATGCTTTTTAGCAAGGCAAAAATAGGGGCGAATGGCCATTCGCCCCTACAGAATTAGTTAAATCGGTTTTTTTGCTCCGGATTTGGTATTAGTACAAAAATTGATTCCTTTTATCCTTATTGGTAATGTACTATAGCTTTTCTTCCCAATTCCCAATTCCCGATTCCCAATACACAGAATAATGCAGAAAATTCCTAAAAGAGTCTCCACTGCCCTGATAAATGCTCTAAGCGCAGGAGTCGTGCCTAGAATTGGGCTCGAACATATTGCTGTTGGTAGGGAAAAGGAAATTGCTGCTCTCTCCCAAGATTTAGAAAATATAGCCGAAGGTGGTGCTGGCTTCCGCTTTATTATTGGGCGTTACGGTTCAGGGAAAAGCTTTATGCTGCAACTAATTCGTAATCTGGCAATGGAGCAAGGTTTTGTTGTTGCAGATGTTGATTTATCCCCGGAACGGCGATTAGCGGGTAGCAATAACCAAGGGATGGCAACTTATCGGGAGTTGATGAGCAATCTAGCTACCAGAACTAACCCGAGTGGCGGTGCGATCGCACTGATTCTGGAAAAATGGATTAGTGGGATTCTCTCTCAAGTTGCCCAAGCTACAGGAAAGCGCTCTGATGATGAGGGATTTGATAACCAAGTTGAGTTAAAAATTCGGGAAGTAGTTGATGATTTGGAAGGCTTGGTGCATGGTTTTGACTTTGGTAGTGTGATTATTGCCTATTGGCGGGGTTATCGAGAAGATGATGAAGAGAAAAAGGATGCAGCACTACGCTGGCTCAGAGGGGAATTTGCCACAAAAACCGGAGCCAAGTCAGCCTTAGGGGTGCGAGTCATTATTAATGATGACACCTGGTATGACTACATCAAGCTTTTTGCCAAGTTTGCCTCGGATATCGGCTATAAAGGGCTGTTAGTTTTGCTAGATGAAGCTGTCCATTTGTACAAAATCACCCATGCAGCTTCCCGGCACAACAACTACGACAAGCTCCTGGCGATGTTTAATGATTCCATGCAGGGTAAAGCAGAATACTTAAGCATTATTGTGGGAGGAACACCTCAGTTTCTGGAAGATAAGCGCCGAGGGCTTCACAGCGAAGAAGCTTGGCGCACTCGCTTGGTAAAAAGTCGCTTTGTTAAGGATGGGCTCCAGGATACTTCTGCTCCTGTAATTCAACTAGAAGCTTTAACATCAGAAGAACTTTCCCAACTGTTGCAGCGCTTGGCGCAGGTTCATGCTACCCACTACAAGTACAAGAAGGTTCTCTCAGCTAAGGAATTAGAGGAATTTAAGCAAGAGGTTGTCAATCGCTTGGGAGCTGATACGCTTTCTACTCCACGGGAGGTTGTGCGGGATTTTCTCAGTGTGTTGAATATCCTTGAGCAAAATCCACAAGTTACTTTCCACGAATTAATCCACGGTTCCAATTTTCAGCCTACTGGTGCTGGGGAAAATAGAGGTATGGATGAAGATAGTGAGTTTGCTGAGTTTACTTTGTAACGTAAGTCCTATAGTATTGAAGTCCGTCCCTAGAGTGTTATTTTTTTATACTAACTCAGCTAGATTGTCAAGATCACTTTTAGATCAGCGTCTGAGTGATCCTTTGCTGATCTAGCTAAATCCCTGCCAATCATCGATTATCAAAATAGCTTAGTAGTCAAACCAAACTCAGAAACTCAATCTGAAAACTAATTAAACACGGTGCAAATACAATGATGACAATAATTGATTTGCTGCTTGGCAGAGATAACACAGTAGTAGCACGTAAGCGACGGGCTTATGGCAAACCAACAAAATCTACACGGCAGGTAGTGAGGGAAGCAAGAGAGCGAGCTGGGATAAACATCAGCGAGTTTAATGCTAAATGGAAAGTGGCAACCGCTGGACATTTGAGCAAAAACAAAAAACAAAAACTGCTCAAACTATCTCAATTCCTCAAGCAATAGCTTCAAAGTTACTCGCCTCGTTAATCAGTCAATAAAGTTTAACTATCTGCGACGTGCTTAAACCAATCTCCTAAAACTTGCAGATAAACCGATCAGTAAGATGTGAAGAGAATATCCCCGTTATCCTGGTAACGGGGATTTTTCATCGCAATGACAAATGACAAATGACAAATGACATATATCGGTAAATACGTAGAACTCCCATTCTGTTTGGATGCCATCAGGGTTTTCACAGAGGTCATGCCTTTCTTGAAGTTCAAACAATTTTTTGTTACAAAGTATTGTGATTTTATCAAAAACTGTTAATTATAAAAAAAAAATAAATTATTTATTTGCTAATTTGAGATAAATATAATAGGCAAGATTCACTGGAGGCAGGTCGGTGATGGCTAAAGTTCTGGTTGTAGAAGATGAACTAAAGCAACAGCTAATTATCTTTAAAATCCTTAAAACTCTTGGGATAAAGATAATTTTTGCAGATAATGGGCTTGAAGCACTAGAACAAGTTAACAGACATTCTCCTGACCTGGTAGTTTTGGACATCATTATGCCTCAGATGAATGGCTACGAAGTCTGTCGTCGTATCAAAGCTAATCAGAAGACTCAGGCAATACCCGTGCTGATGTATTCTGCCAAGGAAGTAGAAGATTGTGATCTCTACTGGGCGAATAAGCAAGGTGCTGATGCTTATATTTCTAAACTTTGCCATCCTCATGAGCTGCTCAACACTGTTAAGTGGTTCTTAAGAAAACAGTCAAAAAACTTGGGAAATTATGCCTGATTTAAACTCATCCCACGACTAAGGCAGGCGCGTCTCCACCCACAATGTGGATATAACAGACTCTACAGTACCGGATTTGGTATTGGTCTCCGTTAGAGTTTCAATTAGAGAAGAAGTTTAGTGTAGACACTGCCAATGCTTAATATCCCTCAACTACTAGCACAAGAGCTTTCCCTCAATCACTCTCAGGTAGAAAATGCTCTTTCTTTGCTTGCTGAGGGGGCAACTATTCCCTTCATTGCTCGCTACCGTAAAGAGCGTACTGGCTCCTTAGACGAAGTTCAGCTGCGTAACCTTTCTGAGCGATTTACTTACCTAACGGAACTAGAAGATAGAAAGAAGGTGATTTTGGAAGCGATCGCTTCTCAGGATAAACTTACTGAGGAGTTAGCAGCAAAAATCCAAGCTTGCTTACAAAAAACTGAGTTAGAGGACCTCTACCTTCCCTACAAACCAAAGCGGCGTACTAGAGCCACTATTGCCAGGGAAAAAGGGTTGGAACCATTGGCAGAGTTGATTAACTCCCTCAATAGTCCTACCGCAACTTCTGTATCTTTAGAGCAAGCAGCAGCAAAATATCTTTCTCAGGAAAAGGGAGTTAAGACTATAGCAGAAGCACTGAAGGGAGCATCGGATATTCTGGCAGAAACCGTATCTGAGAAAGCCGAATTGCGTGCCGACTTGCGAGATTACTTGATAGTAGAAGGGGGTTTTACCTCCCAAGTAAAGAAGGATTATCCCGAAGGTACAACCAAATTTGAGATGTATCGGGACTTTAAAATTCCAGTTCCCAAAATTGCTCCCCATAATCTATTAGCACTCCTGCGAGGGGAAGCTGAAGGAGTGTTGAACCTGGAACTCTCCTTCAATGAAGATGTGGTAATGTCGGATCTAGAGTCCCAGGAAATCCACACTAAACAGCCTGAGCTCCGAAACTTTTACCGGGGAATGCTCAAGGATGCTTTCAACCGCCTGATAAAAAATTCCCTCACTACAGAAGTGCGCTCTGAGAGAAAAACCTATGCAGATGTGGAGTCAATTAAAACCTTTGAAGCTAATCTCCGAGAGCTACTCCTATCTCCCCCGGCAGGCATGAAGCCAACTCTAGCCATTGATCCAGGTTTCCGGACTGGTTGTAAAGTAGCAGTTCTTGATCAAACAGGACAATTCTTAAAGTACCAAACCGTCTTCCCTCACCAAGCGGCTGCACAACGGCAACAAGCGGCTGATACCATCAAGGAGCTAATTAATCACTACCACATCCAACTCATCGCCATTGGTAACGGTACAGCTTCCCGAGAAACAGATGAATTTATTGCAGAAGTACTCAAAACTCTAGATAGTAAGCCAATTAAAGTAATTGTCAATGAGTCAGGTGCCTCAATTTATTCAGCTAGCGAAGTAGCACGGGATGAGTTTCCTGATTTAGATTTAACAGTAAGGGGAGCCATTAGTATTGGCAGGCGCTTACAAGATCCTTTAGCTGAATTAGTGAAAATTGACCCTAAATCCATCGGTGTGGGACAGTATCAACATGATGTAGATCAGAAGTTACTCAAAAAAAAGCTAGACGAGACAGTAGAAAGCTGTGTCAACTATGTAGGTGTGGATTTAAACACCGCTTCCAAAGAACTCCTCACCTTTGTCTCTGGTATTACCCCAACCATTGCCAAAAATATCGTCACCTACCGCAACCAACAAGGAGCCTTCACCAATCGCCGGAAACTCCTCAAAGTCCCCAAACTAGGACCAAAAGCCTTTGAGCAGGCGGCTGGTTTCTTGAGAATTCGTAACGGAGATAACCCCCTCGATAATACAGCAGTACATCCAGAGAGTTATCCTGTAGTAAAAGCGATCGCTTCAGATTTAAATCTGCCCCTAGCTCAACTCCCCCAAGCAGCAGATCAACTCCAATCAATATCACTACAAAAATACGTAACTGATACCATTGGCTTACCTACCCTCCAAGATATTATCGGTGAGTTGGAAAAACCAGGAAGAGACCCTAGGGCTGAATTTAAATATGCCACTTTTAAAGAAGGGGTTAAAGAAATTACGGACCTTTCCCCAGGGATGGAACTAGAGGGTATTGTAACTAATGTAGTTAACTTCGGAGCCTTTGTGGATATTGGTGTACATCAAGATGGATTAGTACATATCTCCCAAATATCTGATCGCTTTGTCGATGATCCCAAGAAATTCGTTACCGTGGGAGAGGTAGTAAAAGTAAAGGTACTAGAAGTCAACGAAAAACTAAAACGCATCAGCCTATCAATGCGAGCATTAAGCTAAAACGCATTTTAAATGCGTTTTAGCAAGGCAACAGGGAATAGGGAGTAGTGCTATATAAGTGTCTAAGTCTTCATTGCACACCCTCAAGTGTCACACTTAGAATTTGAGGTAATAGTAAGGTTGAAATCGCAACATGGGAAACGACTACTCCCGGCGCAAATTTCTCAAAAATGCTGCAATGATGACTGGGGCAGCCTCGGTAGCAGCAACCGGCACATTCGCAAGAAATAAAAGTAATGCTCAGCCCCCAACAACACGCCCGAACATCCTGTGGCTCACATGCGAAGACATGGGTCCCCACTTAGGATGCTTCGGGGACAAAGACAGTGAGACACCGACTCTTGATGCACTCGCCTTCGCGGGCGTGAAATATACGAATGCGTGCTGCGTGGCAGGGGTGTGTGCGCCGAGCCGAGCCGGGATCATTACGGCCATGTACCCCTCGTCAATTGGGGCGAGCAATATGCGAGTACGGAACTCGACACCTCAAGAAGATTTCCTGCACGGATTCCCTTTCTACCTTCGTGAAGTCGGCTACTACTGCTCGAACAACTTCAAGACCGATTACCAACTGGCTGTCAGCGAGACAGAGCCCTGGGATGAGTCGGGGAATGAGGCGCACTGGAACAAGCGACCAAACGGCAAGAATTTCTTCGCCGTATTCAATTACGTCGAGACACACGAGTCCCGATACCAATCACCCTCGAACCGCGTCGGCGAAATTGCATCCTACCCTCCTTACTACCCAGATACAAAACGCGCAAAAGGGGTGTGGACAGAGTATTATAACAAGATCAGCGGCATGGACGTATGGGCAAAAGAGCGCATTGACGAGCTGAAAAAGGCTGGTCTGTACGAGGAGACAATAATTGTGTTCTTCTCAGACCATGGGGTCGGGCTTCCTCGCGCAAAACGCTGGGTCTACAACGCCGGTATTCAAGTGCCCATGATCATCCGGATTCCTGAAAAATTCAGGGTTGCCAAGCAGGGCACCCCGAACTCAACTTCAACAGACCTGGTCAGCATGATTGATATGGGTCCAACAACATTGAACCTTGCTGGCGTTCCGATCCCATCGCACTTTCAGGGAATTCCCTTTCTCGGAGAGAATCTTCCTCCCAAAAGAACGCACCTGTTCGCCGCTCGTGACCGCATCGACAATCGTTACGATTTTGTTAGGTCGATTCGTGATCAGCGGTTCATATACATCAAGAATTTCACTCCCTGGAAACCTTACGCCCAGCACATTGAATACTCTGAGAAGGGTGCCATGATGCAAGAAATCCGGATCGCTCACGAAAAGGGCACTCTGTCGGAAGCAGGCGAGCTGTTCATGGCCGCGCACCGCCCCGAAGAAGAGCTCTACGATCTTCAGACAGACCCCCACGAAATTAACAACCTGGCATCATTTCCGGAACATAGCTCTCGTATTATAGACATGCGCAAGCATCTCGAGGGTTGGATGACCGAGATTCGGGACGTGGGGTGCGTACCTGAATGGATTATGATTTCTCGGGGGCGAACCGATGGATCAATTTGGCGTTCTATGCGCAGAGGAACATCGAATCCTCTCAACCGTTACCTCCCGGTGGTCAACCTCCTTTCCAAAGGCGATGGGGCGCTCGATGAGTTGGGAGTTCTACTTGATGATCCCGATCCGGTTGTCCGGTACTGGGCAGCAATCGGCGTGGGAAATATCTGGGACAACAATGCAAGTTACGAAACCCGTCTCAGTGAAATGCTGTCCGATCCCGAAGAGTATGTCCGTCAGGCATCAGCCTACGCCCTATGCTTGATGGGCAAGAATGTCTCGTCTGCACTGGACATACTTGGCACGGCGCTTAAAGCTGACGAGATGCCTGTTGCGTTGCACGCGGGTAATATCGTAGACAATCTCGGGTCGATCGCCAAGCCCCTTGAGTCAACAATCCGATCACTCATCGAAGCTTACGAGTATATCGGGGAAGTCAATAGGCGTACATTGGAGACTATCAACGACCCTCCCACCTATCCCGTTAGTCTAGTTCCCGGTGCAAAACCCAAAAGCCTTACAGTGGTTGAGAAACAAATCAATTTCTCCCACTCTTTCAAGGCTGACCGATAGTGTTACGGATTCGATATGATACTGACCCCGATTTCTGCGCTATACTTCATTTCGTCGGAGACCTCGACGAGGAGTTAGCGATCATTGATCAGCTCCTCTCACAGCCAAAGTTGCTCCAGTTAATCGTCGCTGACTTATCACAGCGCTACCCACACACGAGGAGAACAGGAAGAAAATCGACACCAGTCGAGGTCATTGTACGGATGTTGGTACTCAAGCACTTACGCTCACTCAGTTACTCTCAGACCATTAAAACCGAAGCGTGAAAGCATCGTCTTACGGCAATTGTGTCGAGTGTACTTTAATCGACTGCCTACCAAAAGCACCCTAATTCGGTGGGCTAATCTCATTCAAGTCGAAACTCTTAAACACTTCAATCAACGTCTGACAACTAACGCCACCCAACTCCAAGTGACTCAGGGAATAAAAATGAGGACTGATGGAACGGTAGTAGCAACTAATATTCACTTTCCTTCGGATAACAGTTTATTGGTCGATGGAGTGAGAGTGTTAACTCGGCTTCTTCAGCAGAGAAAATAGTCAGTATTTTTGAAAGCCATAGTGACATTATCTGTCGCGGCAAAACCAACGCTTTAGTAGAATTTGGACACAAAGTTTGGCTAGATGAAGTGGACGGGGGAATTATCAGTAACTATCGGGTTCTATATGGTAACCCTCATGATTCTCAGCAATGGTATGATAGTCTCCAGCAGCATCAACAACAGTTTAGCCATCCTCCTAAGCAGGCTAGCGCCGACCGAGGTGTTTTTTCTCAATCCAATGAAACTTTTGCTCAAGAATTGGGAGTTGAGCATATTATTTTACCTAAATCAGGTTATAAATCAGGACAACGACAGCAACAGGAAAAACAACGATATTTCCGACAAGGACGCTATTGGCATAACGGTGTGGAAGGACGTATCAGCTATCTCAAAAGAAGTTTTGGCTTCAATCGTTGCTTGTATCGGGGAGATCATGGTTTTGAGCGTTGGGTTGGTTGGGGAGTGATAGCACACAATTTGACTATTATTAGTCGGACTTTAGCACAGAAAAAACAATCTCTACTTCAGCTCAATTAAACTCTCACCATTTGAGTCATTTAGTTTCTACTAGGATAGCCTATCAAGAGCTTATCCTCAGGGATAAATATTCAATAATAGTCCTCCTATATATAGAGGAATTATCGAAAACTGTTAAGCTCTCTATGAGCTATACTTGACTATAAAATTAGCTGCTTTAAAAGTGAGTCTCATCGTTTTATGACTTGAGTTTTGCACCGGGAACTAGTCTAAACTCTAGTAATAAAGATAGGCGTTAGGTTTTAGGGAAAAATTAAGAGCTCTCGAGAAACAGGAGTCAGGAGTCAGGAGTCAGGAGACAAGAGAATTTGACGGGTGTTTATCTTCCCTACTCCCACTCCCTACTCCCTGCTCCCTATTACCTATTGCCCAATGGTGACAAGTTAAAGGATAGTGCATGAGTGTCAACTCCCATATATAGAGTTTGGGCGCAAAAAAACGCTATATATAGAAAAAACCAAGGAGCCAGAAAAATTGTATTTTCTCCCCCTTGCCCCCTGCCCCTTGACAAATTGCTCACAGCCTTAACTTGTCACCAATGCCTATTGCCTCTTACCTTCTTTCTCAAGAATCCTAAGCTACTTCTAGAAGCAAAGGGTTTAACTCACCTTTGTTGTCTAATTCATAGAGTTCGCTGCAGCCACCAATATGCTGATTATTGATGAAAATTTGTGGAACTGTCCGGCTTCCATTAGCACGTTGTGTCATCTTGTTTCTAGCTGCTTCATCGCCGTCTATCTTATATTCGGTGTAGTTGACCCCCTTCCACCATAAAAGCATTTTGGCTCTAATACAGAAGGGACAAGTCTGCCAAGTGTAGATCTCGACATTGGCCTTGATGCGTTCGGGATGACGTCCTAGAAGAGGATTGAGAAAATCAAGCATTTTCCTTTGTGCTGCACTAGTACCTATTATGAAACAAATAACACAAAGAATTCAGTCTGACGTTTTATGAAAAACCCTAACCTTAAAAAGAAGAGATAGCTATGTCCGAGATTAAACGTCGTCATTTCTTACAATTTGCCGGATCTGCCTTAGCAAGCATTGGTTTGAGCCAACTGGATTTGATGCGCCAGGGCAATCGCTACGCTCGTGTTCTGGCTCAGGGTAGCCCCCGCAAACTTGCCCTTCTTGTCGGTATCAATCGATACAAATTACCCATCCCTTCCTTACGAGGATGTCTCACCGACGTTGACTTACAGCGGGAACTGCTGGTTAATCGCTTTGGCTTTAATCCCAAGGATATTCTCCTTGTTACCGATGAAGCTGAAATTAAGCCCACTCGCCAAAATATTTTAGACGCTTTTGAAAATCATTTAATCAAGCAAGCTAAACCAGGAGATGTGGTAGTATTTCACTTTTCTGGGCATGGTTCTAGAGTGATTGACCCTGACCCACTACCGGGTTCTAATGGACTCAATAGTACAATGGTACCCCCTGACCGCAAGTCGGAGGATGGCAGCGGCAAAGTTCGGGATATTATGGGCAGGAGCTTGTTTCTCCTTATGTATGCTCTGCAAACAGAAAATGTCACCGTGGTTTTGGATAGTTGCCACTCTGGTGGTGGTACCCGAGGCAACGTTATGTTCCGTGCTTTGTCACGGCAAGGTGGTGGAGATGATCAAGCTACTCAAGAGGAATTTGACTACCAGGAGCAGTGGCTCTCACGGCTGGATCTTACCCCCACTAAGTTTCATGAATTGCGGAAACAGGGTATTGCTAAAGGAGTAGCTATTGGTTCAGCCAGACAGGATCAATTAGCAACAGATGCTCCCTTTGAAGGTTTTCATGCAGGAGCTTTTACCTATTTACTAACCCGCTATCTCTGGCAACAGCCAGTGAGTCAATCTCTAAAAACTGTTTTTGTCAATCTTGCTCGTAGTACTCAAGATGTAGCTAGATCTTCTGGCATCCAGCAAGATCCAATACATGAGGTTCAACCAGAAAGGAACTATGATCAGCAACCTGTCTATTTTATTGACCCACCTACCCCATCTGCAGAAGCTGTAGTGCAAAAAGCAGGTAGCCAAGTCGAGTTTTGGCTGGGTGGAGTTGCCTCCCAAACCTTAGAATCTTTTCAGGAAGGAGCCCTCTTCAACTTGATTGACAACCAAGGAAATGTACTTGGAGAAGTGGAACAAACTTCCCGTGATGGCTTGAAGGGGTACGGTAAACTCAAAGGAAATCCCTCAAGAGCGATTCAGTCGGGAACCTTTATGCGCGAGCAGGTGCGAGGTGTTCCTTCTAATTTGAAGCTGCGGTTGGGGCTAGATCAATCTTTGGGTAATGAGGTAAATTCTGCAAGGTCTGTACTCCAATCAATTCAGCGAGTGGAAGCAGAACCTGTTAACCAACAGGGAGTAGCTGATTACTTATTAGGTAGGATGAACTCAGCTTACTTAGAGCAAGCACGAAGCTATGGGATAACTAATCCACCACCAGTAGGGAGTGTGGGTTTATTCACTGCTGGAGTCGAACCAATCCCAGATTCCTTTGGTAAAGCCGAAGAGTCAGTTGAAGCGGCTATAATGCGCCTAAGACCCCGCTTAAAGCAATTACTAGCAGGGCGGCTCTTGCAACAAGTCGTCAATGGTGGTTCTTCTAACTTGAAGGTAGAAAATTCCATCCAGCCTGTAGGTGTTGGGGGAGTTGCCATCAACAGTGGTAGTCGAGGAGCCCAAGAAACTACCCCTAACTCTCCAACAAGATCAGCAAATGTTCAGCAACTGGCACCAGGAACAGAAGTTCAGGTTGAAGTAACCAATCAAGAAAATCGCAATATCTATATGAGTGTTTTGGTGATTGGCAGTAATGGAGACTTGGTAGTTCTTCACCCAGTTGACTGGGAGGCTCCTGAGGATGCAACTCTCATTGCACCGGGACAAACCCTGAGAGTCCCTCAAGAGGGGGTCAAATTCAAGGTACAAGGTCCCTCTGGCTTTCTAGAACTAATGGTTCTAGCCAGTACGAAGCCACTGCGAGATGCTTTGAAGGGATTACAAACCATTGCCAGAAGTAGAGGGTTGTCTTCAAGCTCCCGCTCACCCATACTACTAGGACAAAATGAGGATGAAACGGTGGATGTTGTAGGTGCGCTGCTGGGAGACTTGGATCGAATTACCCAAGAAACGCGAAGTGGAACTAGAACTACGACGCCAGGAACACGAGGAGTTGATACAACTCAGCTAGCAGTAATTTCTAACATGATTGAGGTTGTGGAGTGACATTTGTTGTTTTCAGTCAGAAAATTGATAGCATTTGCAATAGAAAAGCGATCGCTACTTTTACCCATTGCCCAGTTGGCTCGTTGCCGTACCCAACCTTGCTTCAATTCAATAGAATGAGCTTATGGAGAAGCAATACAGGATTTATATGGATGTCTGTTGCCTGAACCGTCCATATAGCCATGCTAGAACGAGCAAAAGAGCTTGTTGCATTGGGAGCATCCCATTTTGGAAAAAAGAAAAAAATTATTCGCGAGTATTATACTAAATCCGGTTTCCATACCCCCCTAACACTCTATGCAGTATTTAACCTTGAGTTTTCATAGACGGATTTAATATAAGTGGGTTTTCATAACCGGATTTAGTATTACTCGCGAATATTGTTAAATTAGAGAAGATTTTTTAGCGCTTAAATAGCTAGCTGACCATTGAGATAGGCACAACGCAGTTGTAATACCAAATCCGGTTACAATAGAACCGGTATAATTTATGTTCAAAGTACAGGTGTTGTACTGGGGTTTTCCAAGACTGCGATTGCCTTTTCTACTAGAGGCTAAGCCAACGGTACCCGCGTATGCGGCTCACTAATCTCTGAGTGCGATCGCAAATCTCGCTCGTGATGCACCAGATCCCTACTACTCAGGTGAAAATTGCCTCAAGCAACATGCATCTGCCTGAAGTGATTATCAATTAAGCATAGTTTAACCAATGATAGTTGGTTAAATTCTGAATCTCAGAACGCATTTCTTCTTGAAGAAAGCAACATCTTTTTGCTAACTCCTGTTCTAACTCATCTAAGCTCTCAAAATACTCATTAGCTAGAGGCTCATCTACCAATTTCCATAATCTTTATGCTGGCTTGTTTTAAACAAGCTTCTAATTCTTCCCCTTCAGCTTTCTTCATGATCATGCGCCCATGAACATCTACCTCTCTATTATGCCACCGGGCGTGTAGTCAGGGTCTAAATTGGTAATTCAATTCGCGATTGTAACTCGCGAATATATAATTTGCCCTCCCCTTGTATTTTCCAAAATGGGATGCTCCCAGTAATTCATCGTTGTTTACAGCTATATTGCCTTTGGTTCTTGCTGCGTGGTGCAGTGTATTCCTCCTCCTCCAGCTGCTATAGCATCGATATTGATTTGCACAATATCCCTCTCAGGAAACTGTTTGGCTAATATTTCTTTGGCACGGCGATCAGCATTGGCATCACCAAATTCTGGTGCAATCACAGCACCGTTAATAACATAGAAATTAATATACCCAGCAGCAAATTCATCCCTTGGGTAACCTGGTCTAATTGTTTGTGGTCCTTCAATCACAATCACTTCCAACTTTTGACCATCAGCATCAGTTGCTGAGCGTAGAATATCGAGATGCTCTTTTGTAACTGCGTGATCAAAAGAATTAGGATCAGGGTCAAATCCTGCAATCACAACACCAGGATGTGCAAAACGTGCATAAAAGTCTGTATGCCCATCAGTAATATCGTAACCCGCAATACCAGGAAGCCAGATAATTTTTCGCAACCCCAATAAAGCTTTTAGCTCTGCCTCACAATCAGCTTTGCTTAACTCTGGGTTCCGATTGTTATTTAAGACACAGCTTTCAGTAATAATTGCTGTGCCATGACCATCTACTTCAATGCCACCCCCTTCTAGCACAAGGTCTGTATTAATCAGCGGCACTTTGGACTTTTGGGCAACAAAACCAGCTACTTGTGCATCATAATCGAAATCCTGTTTTTCTCCCCAGCCATTAAAGTTAAAATCAACACCTGCTTTCTGGCTATCCTGATTGATGACAAAAACAGGACCAGTATCCCTGATCCAAAGATCATCCAAAAGACAAGTGATCAACTCGACATCCGACCCACATTTGGCCCTTGCTATGTCATAATCTTCTTCCCTAACCAACATTTTGACAGGTTCATACTTGGCAATAGTTTGGGCAATTGTGGCTAAATTGTCTTGTACCTTAGGAAGGAGTTTACGTCCCCAAATTGCCTTACTTGCAGCAAAAGCCATCCAGGTACACTCATGTGGGGCTGATTCATCGGGCATCAACCATGAGGTATCTGAAGTAGTTGAAGGTTCGGTACTGGTTGCATCACAACCATTAAGCATCTTTCCCATAAGTATAAAACCAGAGGCAGTAGCAGTTAACTGCAACAAGAAACGTCTGTTAATCATCTGAGATTTTGGATTTTAGATTTTAGATTTACTCTCTTCTTTATAAAATTATACGTATTGTAATGTATTACTGTTTGTCATCTATTTAGAGGAAACTTGAGGATGAAATCTCAAGCAAATGCACCAATTTTTTTAGTAGGATGTCCCCGTTCAGGAACAACATTGTTGCAAAGCTTGCTGGCGGCACATCCAAAAATTGCTTCATTTCCTGAATCAAAATTTTTTCAATTCTTAGTACCTGAATACGAACCTCGAAGACTAGCGTTAGGCATCGCCTCACGTCGGATCAGACCACAACTTAAGAAGTTCTTTGATGAAGTCGGTCATCCTGAGATGCTAGAGCAATTTCCCAAAACTGCTTTTATAGGTCAATATGCCAGAAAATTTATCAAAATCTTAGACTTTCTCACAGAAGAACAAGGTAAGAGCATGTGGCTGGAAAAAAGCCCTCAGCATGTATTCTATCTTGAATATATCGAAAAATTTGTGCGTGGAGCTAAGGTAATCCATCTTTTGCGCAGTGGAGCAGATGTAGTGGCTTCGTTGTATGAAGTAACTCAAAAATATCCCAAGTCTTGGGGTGGTGCTTCCTGGGACATTGACTTGTGTCTTGAACGATGGATAAGAGCCGTCAATCTCAGCCTTCGCTACTTAGATCAACCTAATCATTTCATAGTAAGGTATGAACAACTCTTAGAAGACCCACGAGTTGTACTCAGGCAGCTGTGTGAGTTTATTGGGGTTGAATGGGATGAGACAATACTTACTAACTACAGCGTGGTGTCAGAGCGATTGACTCTGGGACAAGGAGGAAGAAGTGTCAGTCCTGTAATCCCAAATGCTAATTCTCAAAAGTTTTACCAATTATTCGACGCAACTCAAAGACAGTATATTTTGAATCAGTTGTCGGAAGTTGGTCTAGATGAATTGAGCATCAAACTAAATTGATAAGCGATTGTTAATAAGCAAAGAATTAAATATAGCGTTTCTCATTTTCGTGGTATTCATGTACTGTTGAAAGATTTGAGTGGATGTAGCCAGAAGGGATATTCCGTTGTAAACTCGCCAAGCTTTGCAGTAGATCATTAACTCCTCGCTACAGTCTCTGACCAGAGATCTATTCAAGTAAGCCCGGTCAATGTGGAGTTCTGCCAACTCGGCAAACTGATGTTTGTTTAACTATTTTTAATTTTGAAACAATTGATTCAATTCTTCATTTGATGTCCCCAGAACTCTAGCTAGCATGTTGATTTCACTGTGAGTGAAACCATCTCTGATCTCAATTAGATCCTCTATAGGCTTTCCGAGAATCCTTGATATGCATTTTAGATGTTGATCAGTAACTTCTTTGCCACTGAAAATATCTTTCAGTTCTTTGGGAGGCAACTTGTAGGAATAACAGAAGCGAACGAATTCTCGATTACTGATACCCAGCTGTTCTTTCCTTTCCCGCAATAAGTAGACAATCGCTCTACTACCATGCTCAGGACGTTTAGATTTCTCCATGTATTGTTTCATTAAATACTGAAGCTTGTTCGCGTCCCTAGGATCGCCTCCAGACCTTTTAATTAAGTCCAAACAAGCCATTTTAAAAGCTTTGTTTAGAGCTTCATTATCGTCAATTAGCTGTTCGTGCTCATTAAAGGTTTCAACAATTTTGGAGGCAAATTCCGGTGTACAAAATCCGACTTCCATTTCCTCATAGGAAATTGGAATATAAGAGCGATAGAGGTCAAGTTGCAAACGTAAAGGTTGATTATTTTTGTCCATCAATTCAACTTTTAACCAAAAAGCTATGGTACAACCCTCCCTTCTGCCTTTTCAACTAGCATATTAGGTATTTTTAAGTAAGCCATTAGGGTTTGATTAGTTTGGGCTGAACTCTACAGGCAATAATCATTAGCTAGTTGATAATAGACTTCTGGGTTGATCAATTGCGCTATGAAAGCATAAAACTAGCACTGTGCAATAGTTGTAGCTTCATCAACAGTAGAAGTTATTTGATTATGACAGCTCACGGGACAGAATCTGGAACACGAAGGTTTATTATTTAATTTTGCCAAAATCTCGATACTGTGGATAGCTCCACAGAATATAGAGGTGAGATGAATTAACGCCGCTACTTATCAGCATCTTCCATCAACTGTTGTATCAATCGTCTCACAGCTTCCGAACGAGTAACTCCAAACTTGGTTGCATACTCTTCCAGAGCTTGATACTCTTTTTCATTTAACCGAATTTCTACTCGATGTTGTCTTGCCATTGCTGTATTTATACCGTACACTAATACTAGCACAAATTAAGTCAAATAAGCGAAAGTAAACTTGTAATTAGGCAATAGGCAATAGGAATAACACTCCTACTTTCATAACCTGGTGGTGAATTTTTTCATTGGGACTGCCTCCTGCCTTCGGATGGCTAAGCTGCTACAGGAGATTTGCACCGACTTATTTCATTGCTTTTACGGGCAACCTTATTCTTACTAATACTATTGTTCTCTATGGAATTGCGGGTCATCCCAGCCATTTGCAACACCTTAGTCCAACGCTTCTTAACCTGTTTGGGTGTGCAACCTAGAGTTTTGGCAATCTGTTGATCGCTTAGGTGTGACTTTTTGAGAGATAACAGTTTTTGCTGGGAGTAGTCGAGCTGCTCGACAAATACTTCCCATTGCTGTGATGACATGCCTAGCTTTTGGTCAAGATCTGCACCTAGCCATTGGTGCACCAGTTTCCAGTGGGAAGAAGAGTGAGCAAATTTTTCTACATGGTACTTAAAGCGCTGTTGCAAATAGTCTCGCTGACGGGGTGTGATACCAAGGATAGTGTCAATATCTGCTACTGCCAGGTCTTGCAACTTTAATATTAAGTAATCTACACAGTCATAGTGACCTTGAGCTTCTAGGTATTCTACTAGTTCTTGAACAACGCGATCGCGTAGGACAAAATCATAAGGATCAGTAGTTTCGGCAATTAGATGAGCTCGTACCTGTTGTGTTACAGCTGAGCGGTTTTGCTCAATAGCGGCTTCTTCTTTAGGAAACTCCATTACTTGTTCGATATCAACAGCAGTTTCGCTTGGTTGCCGTCTGGCGAAAGTCTGTGCTCTGAGGATAATCAGTTGCTGGTTATTCCCACTGCGTAGATTAATGCGTCGCTTGGCATATTGCTCAGTAAATCCCATGTACTCCGCTAGTTCTATTTGGGTGCGGGGAGTATAGTCATTCCCTAACTGATTTTCTCGCCGAAACACCCGAAGAGACTCAGTATAAAAGTCTTGCAAAAAGTCCTCAATTAAGTTGTAGCGAGCAGAAAACCCTAATTGGGATTGAGGTGGTGCTACATGGCGATAAATCATGACGCTGAGGTTACTGTGTAGTTCCGCCCGAGCTTGTTTTGCACCTAGTCGGTAGTAAGACAAGCATTTTTCCAGTCGGTGATGTCCTAAAGATAGTTGCCACTTGCTAATTTGCCCACTGGCTTGGATGCGATCGCTTTTGTAACAAATTCGTTCTACTTCTACTACAATCCGGTTAACCACAGTGGCTGCACGGCTTGGTATTTTTCCTAGCTGTGAAATCACCTCTTGGAGCAATAGCTCATTTAATGCCTGAGTATCATTGGCACTGAAAACCTCCGGAGTGGTCAATTGATTATCAGAAGCTTGATTGAGAGACTTAGTAGTGTTGATGTCCATGGTAGGAGCCCCGTAGGTTAGAGTAGAAAATTCCAAAGACTTCAGCAGAAGAAGTGTTTTTACAGGTCTTTTCTTCTGTTGCTGTCCATACTTTGAATATAGACGGATGCTCTGAGTGATCGGGATAGGAGTGTGTCACTACTGCCAGCTCAATGTTTGAGTGGTGATCTCCCTTAGCTATTTAGCCATTAGCCAAAATGCTGTAAGTTGTTGATATCTATACATTTGAGGCTCTTTTATTCCCAGAAGAAGAGAAGTTTTAATTCAGGTTTTTTGTAGACAATTGAAAAACTGGGCTCGATTCAAAGATTGTTTCCGTAATCCTCCATATCGCCGTTGTAGTATTAATTTTCTTAGCAAATAGAGCTTGAAACGATTTCTACTTATTTTTTCCTGACGAAGTGAAATAGATGATGAATGCAAAGACAGTAGAGTAGATGAACCATGAATTATACCCTCGGATGGTCACCGAGGGTTTTTTTTCCGAAGTATTCTTCAGATAAGCACTATGAGCTCTGATACTGGGGAGCATCCCATTTTAGTAGTACTGCTGCGCGGAATTAAGAATTAAGAATTAAGAATGCTTATAGAGTAAGGATTCTATCGATCTCAAACTGGTCACTTATTTCCGCCGCGCTGTACTAGAAATACTCTCTCTCCCAGTCGCACCCAAAAATACCAGACTTCTTTCTCCCCAGCTCCCCCAGCTTATGTTCCCGTGGCACCATTGTCTTGATTTTTGCCTTTAGCTTTTCGTGAGGCTCGCATCCTAGAAGGTAGAAACCCAGAGCGCAAAACTTTTTGAACCAAATTCAAAAGGAGCAAAACTTGCCGAATTTGCTGCAACTGAAACTCTAATTGCTGATAAACTTCTCCTAGCTTCTGATAACGTCCTCTGAGTCCTTTAATGCCTGCTTGCCCTTTATAGATCGATTTGGGAGCATTGTGTAACACTCTATACGTACTGCGCTCAGCAGCAGTTACAGAATTGGCGACTGCTCCAAGCTTCCGACCCCACTTCTTTAATTGCCAAGCTATATATAGACAAAGCAGGGAGATCGACACATTGATAATTACAACTATTGTCAGCATCTTGATCTCAACTCAGGCTGAGGGACCCAATGCTCAGCTTACCAGAGTGGGAATAAAAGTTGTTATACGAAATCCGCCTATTCTACCCCCGTTATCATCCAGTGGTTTTTTTTCCCCCAGCTCCCCCAGCTTTCTCAAAACGGGGGTGACTAACCCGGATTTAGTTAAAATCACAAACACTCGCAGGAGAAACTGGACAAACTGAAGGCAAATTTGGATTACCTTTAAGAAAAAGCCGTCCCAAATTAGTAAGTTCAGAAAGAGAACTAACATCCGTTATCCGATTTCTACTAAGCCCAAGGGTTGTCAAGTTAGTAAGTCCAGCAAGAGGACTAACATCCGTTATCTGATTATAATCAAGTCCAAGCTTCTTCAAATTAGTAAGCCCAGCAAGAGGACTAACATCTTTTATTTCATTTTTACTAAGCGAAAGTTCTTGTAAGTTAGTAAGTCCAGAAAGGGAGCTGACATCTGTTATCGCGTTTTTAGCGAGAGAAAGATATTCCAGGTGAGTAAGTCCAGCAAGAGGACTGACATCTGTTATCCCTTTATTACTTAGAATAAGTAAAGTCCTACTAAGCAGTGCCCCAGAAGCCAGCTCACAATCATTTGTACCAACCTCATCCAACATAATCTGGACTGTCTTCGCTACTTCAGCAGACAAGGAATCCTTCTGGAGACATAGCTCTTCAAACCTAAGAGCATCAACCTTACCATTCTTTGGTAATTGTAGTTTGGCTGCCTCTGGTAATTGTGGTTTGGCTGCCTCTGGTAATTGTGGTTTGGCTGCCTGCTGTTGAGCGTAGGCTAAAGCACGCTGATACTGTGGTATTTTTTCTGTTGCTAATTGCTTTTTCGGGTGAGAAGCAGATACTGACTCAAGCAATGCGATCGCTTTTTGCCACTGGTTGGTTACTAGTTGCCAATCATCCTGAGATACAGCAGATTGAGTGATAGTTGATGCACTTATTGCTGCGTCAATCGCCTGCTCAAAAGGATCAGACTGAGGTGATGGAGAGGCAGAAGTGGTTGGAGAGGGAGAGGCTGGAGTTGCTGCTGGTGGAGAGGGTGAAGAGACAGCTTGAGTTTGAGGTGGTTGAGCATCGGAACATGCAGTTGCTAGGGCAAGTAGAGTCATACATAATGTCCAATAGCTTAGGGATTGTAATAGTTTCGGGGGGAGATTAGACATAGAATACTCTGCGCTTTGATAAATGACGCCTCTAGGTTTTCCATGCTGCTTTGAGACCTGCAGTAACACCGTAGTTGACCCAGATTTAGTATTAAAACTTAAAAAGACCAGCTGCCTTGACAGTTGGTCCTTTTTATTATAGTGATTATGTTGTCTTCTCTCATCAAGGAAATCCAAGCTGCGCGTTCCCAAATCGGCAGCTGTTAAATCCCTGCTAAATTTATCGTAACAAAGAATACCAATTTTTTGTAACTAAAATTTACATTTTTTCTGGAGAAGCATCTTTGAGCTTATATTGACCAACTTTTTGAGGGTGCCCCCAAAGAATTCGCTCTCTTTTGTAAACTGCCATACCAGGTTTAGCACCCTTCGGTTTGTAGACATGCTTTGGCTCAGTATAGACAACTGGCAGCTGCTCACTCTGACTCCCCTGAGAGTAGTAGGCGGCAAAGTCGGCAGCAAGCTGCAAATCGGCTTGCTCAGGGATAGCTCCTGGCTGTAAGCGAAGTAGGACATGGCTACCGGGAATCTCTTGAGTGTGAAACCAGAGGTCATAATCTCCAGCCATGCGAAAGATTAACTGATCGTTCTGACGATTGTTGCGACCAATAAACAATTCAAATCCACTGGGGGTTCTATACTTATATGGTTTAGAGATATATTTTTGAGCACGACTTGGTTGTTTTGGAGCATCTAGATAATTTTGCTCAACTAATTCTAAACGGATTTCTTGTAACGTCTGTAAATCTTCTGTAGCACTATAGATATCTAATATCTTCAAAAAGGCCTTTACCTGCTCTAAATAGAGAATTTCGTCTTGTACCGTTTTGAGTAATGGCTCAACAGCATAACGAGCACGTTTGAGCTTTTGGTGTAGTTTGTAAAGTGATTGGGCATTTTGGATGGCATTGTGAGTGGGATTTAAAGGAATCTTGACTGGCTGGTTAGTCTCAAAGTCAGGTAGACTAATACTCTTCATCCCTGGTTGCCAATTGTGCAGGTATGCCATCAATAAGTCAGCTTGTTGTCTGTGCTGGTCTGCTTGATTAGATTGTTGCAAACGAGCTTCAAAAGTAGAAGCTTTTTGACTTAATTTATTAAGAATATTATTTAGTTTCTGGCTTAGTTGGTGATGCAAGCGAGCAAACTCTTGTTGATTCAACTCAGCAGTGTAATACTCATTAAGTAAAGTTTGGACATTGTCAGCTAGCTTCACCATGCCCCAGCCCATTACAGTGTATCCCTGCTCTGTCCAACCCGGTTGAAATTGTTTGGGAATTGGGAATTGGGAATCGGGAACTGGAAATACTTTCCTTGTTTCCTCAGCTCTCTCAGCTCCCCTAATCTCCGCGTCTCGGTGTCTCGGTGTCTCCGTGTCTCCGCGTCTCCCCATCTCTCCGTCCTCCGTTACCAATCTTTGCAACCATTGTTGCCAGCACAGAAATAGCTGTTGCCAGTCGGAGGTTGTAAGGTCTTCGGTTGATTGGTTAGGATTGAGACCAGCAGCCTGTATCATGGAACGCACTAAGGCAGGACTCAATCCTCGGTAACTGTTGAGTAGCTGACGTTGTAAAGCTCCTGGTACTACGGTGACTCGTTCTTGCCAGCGCTGTTGGGATTCGCTGAGTTTGGGTAATGTACCAGTAAGAGAAGGTGGTGGTTCATAGGGTTGACCCGTTTGAATAGAACGGATGCTAGATTGCTGAGGACCAACTTGATGAGCAGCAGTAACAATCAGATTGTCGGCACTAGTAAGGATAACATTACTGTATTTGCCCATAATTTCCACATATAGATGCCAGATAGCTGCTTCTCCTGGACGTCGGGCAAACTGCAAGTCTAATACTCGCTCCCAAGGTGCGATTGCTTCAATCCCTACTAAGGCAAAACCACCTAATTGATGCCGTAGTTGATCACTGAAGGTAAAGGTATCGGGCAGGCGGGGAGGAGCATCGCCAAGACAAATTCTGGCAGCTTGGGGATGCCAAGAAATTGTCAGCCAACCCCGATTTTTCAGCGTACGTAAGCTGAGGGCAATTGTATAACGATCGCGCTGATAAACCTGTTCAGTACGTGCTGGTATCCAATCAGCACGTAGCTCACAGCATGCAGCTGTTAGGGTAGTAAAGTCAACTGTTTGCATAGAGAGTGCTGTTAAACCAGTTTGTTGAATTAAGCAGGATAAAACCGACAAATAGGGTTTTTCTCAGAAATTTAGCCTTGTAAGCCTAAATTATTGTAGATAACATTAGGATAAATCTGAATTTCTCAAATCCCTCTTAATTTGGCTATTGCCGTCAGTTTTTATGGATATTCAGCTGATCAATATTGGTTTTGGTAACATTGTTTCGGCTAACCGAGTCATTGCCATTGTTTCTCCAGAGTCTGCCCCTATCAAGCGTATCATCACTGAGGCTCGCGATCGCGCTCAGTTAATTGATGCTACCTATGGGCGTCGTACTAGAGCAGTGATTATTACTGATTCGAGCCATGTTATTCTCTCCGCAATTCAGCCAGAAACAGTTGCCCATCGTTTCGTAATCAGTAAAGATACTCACAGCAACAACTAAGTCAACTTCATTTAACATGCAAGTAGGAAGACTGATTGTATTGACCGGACCAAGTGGCGTGGGTAAGGGAGCTTTACTGCGACTACTACTAAATAAGCATCCAGAACTTTACCTTTCTGTCTCCGCGACTACACGTCAACCCCGTTCTGGGGAAGTTAACGGTAAGGACTATTATTTTGTCAGTCGTGATAAGTTTGAACAAATGGTGGCGGGACAGGAGCTGCTAGAGTGGGCAGAATATGCTGGTAATTATTATGGAACCCCTAGCTTACCAGTCAAGCAGCAAATTGAGGACGGTAAGTCAGTGATTTTAGAAATTGAGGTACTTGGAGCAAGGCAAATCAATCAAACCTTTCCTAATGCTCTGCGGATTTTCATTGAACCCCCAAGTCTTGACGAATTAGAGCGGCGGATTCGCAGTCGTGGAAAAGATAGGGAGGAAGCTATTTCTCAACGTCTACAGACTGCCAAAGTAGAACTAGAGGCAGCAGATGAATTCGATGTGCAAATTGTCAACGATGACTTGGAAGAAGCACTGCTCTGTATTGAAGAAGCTATCTTTGGTATTGATTAATCTTCCATCTTTAATGGTAGTAGTTAGGGAGGGGAGCGTAGAGTGATTAAACAAGACAAGACATATTCAAGCACTCGTCCTGAAGATTTTTCCTGGTCTTTTTGGCCTGCTGTTCCTCTTTACCCCTATGGCAGAAGGCGAACTATCTGTAAAGAAGTGCTTAAGGATACTATCTGGACTTTCGATCAACTACAAGGCATCTTATATGTTGCTGTGCCGATTCGTATGACTATTGTTAAGCTCGAAGCAGGGGGACTTTTAGTCTATGCACCAGTTGCACCAACTCCTGAGTGTATAAGACTTGTCAGAGACTTAGAGGCCGAGCACGGCGATGTTAAGTATATTATACTACCAACTATTTCTGGCATTGAGCATAAGGTTTTCGTTGGTCCGTTTGCCAGACGCTTTCCACAAGCACAAGTCTTTGTTGCCCCAAATCAATGGAGTTTCCCATTGAACCTACCTCTTAGCTGGCTCGGCTTCCCTATAGGACGCACTCAGATACTTCCAGAAGATAGCAGTAAAGCTCCCTTTGCCGATCAATTTGATTACAGTATACTTGGTCCAATTGATCTCGGACCAGGACAGTTTGAGGAAGTTGTCTTTTTCCACAAGCGATCGCGTACACTGCTAGTAACAGATTCTGTGGTTTCTGTACCTGATAAGCCACCTGCAATCATCCAACTAGATCCTTACCCTTTACTATTCCACGCCAAAGAAAATGGGTTTGATGTAGTTGAAGACATTGAGGAAAACCGTCGCAAGGGATGGCAGCGCATTTCCCTATTTGCCTTTTACTTTCAACCGAGGGTGCTGGAAACTATCGGATGGGGGCAAGCTATACGTGATGCCTTCAAAGCGCCAGATCGCTCAAAAAAAGCCTATTTTGGTTTGTTTCCCTTCAAATGGAAGAAAAACTGGAAACAATCATTTGATGCACTGCGGGGAAACGGACGTTTGTTTGTCGCCCCGATTCTACAAACGCTCATTCTCAATCGAGCACCGCAAGAAACCCTCAACTGGGTAGACAAAGTAGCGAGCTGGGATTTCCAACGGATTGTCCCCTGCCACTTTGACTCACCTCTTGACACCAATCCGAGTCAGTTTCGGCAAGCGTTCAGCTTTCTTGAAAAGCAGCCTTCCGGAGTAAGAAGTCAAGTTTTACCCGAAGACGACTTTGAACTGCTCAAGAAGATCGACAAGAGTCTCAGTAGAAGCGGCATTGTGCCACCAGCAAAAGGGAAAGTGTAGTTAGGGCTTGCTGAATAAGTCGGAGAGTATTCCTATCTACTATTTTCCTGGCTCCTGACTCCTTGCCTCCAAAGAGGCGTTAATTTTAACCAATATTTAGTTTCTCTTACTTCGTTGAATTTAATGAGAATACTGTATCGGCAGCTGTTCCTGCCAATAAAGTCGTTAATGCAATGCTAACGAATAGCAACTTGAATACCACATCATAGAGTTTTTTAACACCTAAAACATCTCTAGAAGGTCGAATAAAAACAAAATCTTGAGCAAGAGGAGGTTTGGACCTAGCTCTGTAGTAATTACCTTGGTAGATAGAGTGATTGGCAATCATGTTCGTATCTCCTTGATTATGAAACTCAGGTTGGGAGACTCTGTACCTATTTTATACCAAATCCGGTTCGTGAAGTAGACCTTTAAAAATTGGCTAGCTTGCTCTAAATGGGAGTTATAGCTACTGCAAAAGTACTATCCATCAACCAGATTTGGTATTACATTTAGTTTGATTTCTTTGCAGCTACTTATCTAAGAGAACAACATGAGATGGTTTGTTCCCAATTATCTGAGAGCTTTGCAAAAGTTAATATTTTTTTGCTCTGATTAAAAAATAAAAAATGTAAAACTTAGGTTCAATTTACATTAATTGATTCGAGTGTTAATCAACAATTTTTTTGAATTTCATATATTCTCTGATGAGAGTAATAATCAATCCGGGTAAAGTAACCATGTTAAGGAAAAGAAGGCTTAACTTCAAACGAGAATTAGAAAGGCAGATTTGGTATAAAGCAGAAACAATAAGCTTATCGATTATTAATTTATTTAGATTTCCTCCATTAATTATAAAATTGCAACTTACAGAAATTAATATTGGAGTAGTTAGGAGTAAAAGAACAAAGTAATAGCAATATAAAAAATAGGTCTTTACCATTTCTTTATAAGTATTTTAAAGTTCTTCACCAGTTCTTTACAACTACCATCTAAAGTTGCTTATAAGCTTAAATATTCTAGCTCTTGGTGAGCATAGAGACTAAAATGATGTTACGTAATCAGGGTGTTGTAGCTAAAGTAGGTCACTAAATTCATTATATCAAAAGGGAGATGTTCCCAGGAGTAAAATATGACAGCAGCCAAAATACTAGTAGTTGATGACGAATTAGAGTTAGAGCGTTTAATTAAACTACGGTTACGAAAAAATATCCGCGCTCAAGAATTTGAACTAGTATTTGCTTATAACGGTCAAGATGCCCTAGAAAAACTCAAATCAGATTCCCAAATTGACATGGTGGTGACTGATATCAATATGCCAGATATGGATGGTCTCACTTTACTGAGCAAATTAAACGAAATAGACCAGAATATCAAGGCAGTGGTAGTATCAGCCTATAGCGACCTCAAAAATATCAGGACAGCGATGAATCGCGGTGCTATTGATTTCTTAACTAAGCCAATAGATTTTGAGGATTTAGAAATCACCATCAAAAAAACGCTGGAGTTTGCCAAGCAAACGAAAGAAACTCTCAACAAGTTACAACAGATGCAAACCCAACTGATTCAGAGTGAAAAAATGTCTGCTATTGGTCAGTTAGTAGCGAGTGTTGCTCACGAAATTAACAACCCAGTAGGCTTTATTGCTAGCAATATTGACTTTGCCTCGGAATACATCCAAGACATGCTCAAGCTATTGAATCTCTATCAGCAGCATTTTCCTAATCCTGGAAAGGAAATAGAGTTGATGCTAGAAGAAATTGAGTTAGATTACCTGATATCAGACCTGCCCCAAATCATCTCATCAATGAAAACCGGTACTGAGAGAATTGTCAATCTTAGCAGATCGCTGCGGAATTTCTCGCGAGGGGATACTAGTTACCCAGTGGCATTTGATATCCACGAGGGACTCGACAGTACCCTGCTGATTTTGAAATACCGACTCAAAGCCAGAAAAAGCTGTCCCAGTATTGAAATTATTAAAGAATATGGTTCCTTGCCCTTGATAGACTGTTACCCCGGACAACTCAATCAAGTATTTTTGAATATTATTGCCAATAGTATTGATGCCCTTGATGATTTAAATCAGGAGTGTTCCTGGGAGGAAATGAAAGCGAATCCTTATAATATTACCATTCAGACTGAAGCTTCTGGGGACGACGACTGGGTAACCATTCGCATCAAAGATAATGGACCTGGAATGTCTACTGAGGTTAGGGAGCAAGCGTTTGACTACTTATTTACTACTAAACCAGTAGGTAAAGGTACAGGGTTAGGGCTGGCTATCTCTCGCCAGATAGTGGAAGAAAAGCATAGAGGCAAATTAACCTGTATTTCTGCCTTAGGTCAGGGGACAGAGTTTATAATTGAACTTCCCAGACAACAATGCTACCAAAGTAGAAAGTTTAAACGCGATCGCATAGTAGTAATCTCTGGGAATTGAAGTGATAAGTGGAGATAGGGAGCAGAGGCACATTATGTGAATTAAGAATTAAGAATGAGTAAGTGATTCTGCATTCTGCATTCTGCATTCTGCATTCTGCATTCTACATTCTACATTCTACATTCATTACTGCTTCCATGAGCTACTGCCTCAACCCCCATTGCCCTGGGCCCCAAAACCCAGAACAAGCGAATTTTTGCCAAAATTGCGGTACTAAGCTGTTGTTGGCTCAGCGATATCGTGCTATACGACTCATTGCTACAGGAGGTTTTGGCAGAACTCTATTAGTACAAGATGAGTATAAGCCCTCTTTACCCCGCTGCATCATTAAGCAGTTTTATCCTCAAGGGCAAAACAACGCTCACAAAGCCGCAGAATTATTTCAGCAGGAGGCAGTGCGCTTGGAACAGTTGGGCAAGCATCCACAAATTCCAGAACTGTTAGCCCATCTTGAGCAAGATAGCTATCAGTATATTGTCCAGGAATTCATTGATGGGCAAAATCTAGCGCAAGAGTTAGCAGAAACTGGAGCTTTCCAAGAAAAGCAGATACGCAGCCTCCTGAAAAATTTACTACCAGTATTGCAATTTATCCACCAAGGGCAGGTAATACATCGGGATATCAAACCAGAAAATATCATTCGTCGTTGCACCTTTGCTATCCCTTCTCCTGAAAAGCAATCTAGTGTACCCAGTCAAGACACAGAATTGGTGTTGGTGGATTTTGGGGCTGCTAAACATGCTACAGCAACAGCTTTAGCTAAAACTGGGACAACTATTGGCAGTGCAGCTTATGCGGCTCCTGAACAAACCTTTGGGAAAGCTGTGTTTGCGAGTGATCTTTATAGTTTAGGTGTTACTTGCATTCATCTTTTGACTAATATTGAGCCCTTTGACTTGTATGAACCCCTCGAAAGTGGTTTTGCATGGCGATATTACTTAGTCAACAATCCAGTGAGTGAGGAACTCGGTTGTATTTTAGACAAAATGATTCAAAGCAGTATCAAGCTGCGGTATCAATCTGCCCAAGAAGTTCTGCAAGCCTTAACACTATTGGAAGCAATACCTAACATTGAGGAAACCTCATCAGTCTTACTACCACCCAAACAGGTGAGCGAAAAAAAGAGTGGAGTAGCGAGTAAACAGACACGGAGACACCAAGACGCGGAGACGCAGAGAATTGAAATCCCACGCAAACAAACTAGTGAATCACCTCCAGTAATGGGAGAGACATGCAACTTACTAACTCTTCCGACTAAGATTTCTCTAACTACTACCTTTGACAAGCATTTAGGTGCAGTGTACGCTGTCGCCTTCAGCCCCAATGGCAAAACTCTAGCCAGTGGTAGTGGGGACAAAACCATTAAACTGTGGGAACTAAATACAGAGTGGGAAATTTGTACCCTTGGGGACAGCTGGTTTTCTGGACATTCCCAAAAAGTACGTTCCATTGCTTTTACTCCCACAGGCAAAACTTTAGCTAGTGGTAGTGAGGACAAAACTATTAAATTCTGGAGTACTCGCACCTTCGAGCAGTTTCGTACAATCAAAGGACATGCCAACTCAGTTAACTCAGTAGCTTTTAGTCCCGATGGCAAAACCCTAGCTAGTGGTAGTGGGGACAGAACCATTAAACTGTGGCAAGTGCGCACTGGTAAGGAAGAGCAGAGCCTAGAGCATTTATTCGAGGTTTTTTCTGTGGCATTTAGTCCCGATGGTACAATCCTTGCCAGTGGTAGTTGGGACTATATCATCCGGCTATGGGATGTTCGCACCGGAAGGAAAATTTGTACTTTCGATAAGCATTTATTTGATGTTTTTTCTGTAGCATTTAGTCCCGATGGTACGATCCTTGCCAGTGGCAGTGAGGAGAATACGATCAAACTGTGGGATCTTCGCACCTTTCAAGAGAAACAAACCCTCACAGGACATACCAACTCAGTTAATTCTGTCGTTTTTAGTCCTGATGGACGAATCTTGGCTAGTGGTAGTAAGGATAAAACCATCAATTTGTGGGATGTTGTTACTGGAAAGCTACTTTGTCACTGGCAAGCCCATTCTGACTCAGTTTTATCCCTTGCTATCAGTTCAGATGGACAAACTATTGCCAGTGGTAGTGCTGACGGAACCATTAAAATTTGGCAACTTAGATGAATGGGTAGACAAGAACAGGCAAGATGCCTGTTCCACAAGAGTTTTATCATTAATATCTGTACTTCATTGAATCAATGGGACAATCTTGATTGTCAACCAACTTGCCTGAATACAGTTCTTAGTTATGGAAGAAACCCAAACGCGGAAGGCAGATCATATCAGGATTTGTCTGGATGAAGATGTCCAATTTCACCGAAATACCAATGGACTAGAGCGCTACCGCTTTACCCACTGTTGCTTACCAGAACTCAATCGCAATGAGATTGACATCACTACCGAGTTTTTAGGTAAGTTTCTTGGTGCGCCGCTGTTGATTTCTTCAATGACTGGTGGTACTCCACTGGCAAAAACAATTAATTTTCGTCTAGCTGAGGTGGCTCAGCATTATAAACTAGCGATGGGAGTTGGTTCCCAACGAGTAGCCGTAGAAAATCCCCAAGTAGGTGATACCTTTGCCGTGCGATCACTCGCTCCTGATATTCTTTTATTTGCTAACCTAGGCGCAGTTCAACTCAACTACAGCTATGGCGTTAATGAATGCTTAAGGATGATTGATCTCTTAGCAGCAGATGCCTTAATTTTACATCTCAATCCCTTACAGGAATGTATTCAGAGCAATGGCGACACTAATTTTCGGGGTTTGCTTGACAAAATAAATTATTTGTGCAAAAAACTAACAGTTCCGGTCATTGCCAAAGAAGTAGGAAATGGCATCTCCGCTCAAATGGCCAAGAAATTGCTTGAAGCTGGTGTGAGAGCGATTGATGTTGCCGGTGCTGGTGGTACTTCCTGGGCAAAGGTAGAAAGTGAAAGAGCCTTAAATCTCCAACAGCAGCGCTTAGGGCAAACCTTTGCTGACTGGGGACTGCCAACTGCCGAATGCATTACTAGTATTCGGGCTATTGCTCAAGATATTCCCCTAATTGCTTCTGGAGGATTGCGTAATGGTTTAGATGCAGCAAAAGTCATTGCTTTGGGAGCAGATATTTCCGGTTTAGCATGGCCCTTTCTCCAAGCAGCAGCTGAGTCAGCAGAAGCAGTTGATGCCTTGGTGCAACTGTTAATTGCAGAAATCTCCACAGTTCTCTTCTGTACTGGTAATGCTACCCTAACTCAGCTCAAGCAATCTAACGCTTTGCACAAGTTAGCTTAGGTTTGAGCAAGATTTAAGCCCCCCACGAATGGAAGAAACAAAATCTTTTGCTCTTCCTTATTCCCTGCTCCTTATTGCCTATTGCCTATTGCCTTATTTCTCGAGAGTATGATACACGAGCTTAATCTTGAACTAGACTTCAAAGGTAGTAGCCTTGCTGGTAAATACATAAACTACGAATAGGTTTGCGCTAAATGGCATACAACCAACAACACTCATATCTGGTGCGATTAGGGGCATCGAATTGGAATAATTGGAGAACAAACAATCCTAATGAAATCCCTATACTTGAGGAAGCAAACCTCAATTTACTCGACTTAAGTGGCTTAAATCTCAGGGGAGCCAACCTTAAAGGAGCTAACCTCTTTGGTACTGATTTCATTGAAGCTGATCTTAGTGGAGCTGATCTCAGAGAAGCAGATTTGACTGCAGCGGATCTTAGTCGAGCCAACTTGAGTGGAGTTGATCTACGTGAGGCAAGGTTAATTAGAACTCAAGCCTTGGCTACCAACTTCGAGCAGGTAAGATTTACTGGAGTTTGTTTAGAAGATTGGAATATCGACCCTGTCACAAACCTTGATGGTGTGATTTGTGATTATATTTATCTCAAATCAAAGTATATCCCAGAACAAAAACTCTATTTACTACAAGAACGCCGCCCCTATAGTGGCAACTTTGAGCCAGGAGAGTTCACCAAGCTCTTCCAAAAAGTTTTAGAACCCCTTGATTTAGTTTTCCGCAATGGTATTGACTGGCAAGCTTTCCTTATTTGCTTCCAAGAGCTACAGGTTGAGAGTTCTGATCATGAGCTATCCATTCAAGCCCTTGAGAATAAGAGCAGTGGTGTCTTTGTCATTAAGCTAAATGTGCCTAATCATGCCAATAAAGCAGAAATTGAGCAGTCTTTTAAGCACAAATATCAACTAGCCATTCAAGGTAAAGAGGAGAAGTTAAAAGATAAAACTGAGCAACTGGCGTTATATCGCCAGCAAAGTGCAGATATTACAGAAATTGTCAAAGTGATGGCTAGCAGAAGTCTTCAACTCACATCTTAAAACCCTAATTAGCACATGACTTGAGTATCCAGCCTATAACAATACCTAACCCTCCAAAACGGACAGCTTGCCAAAAAGGTTCCTTGATACTGCTCCAGGAAAACAACTGGCTTTCCAAATTTAGTTCTATTGTTTCTAGCTGCTCTTTGATTTGCTTTAATTCAGCTTGCAGTGATCGCCGATTACTAGTACGCTGTAGTTCTTTCCTGATTTGTTCTCGACGCTGTTGGAGTTCAGCTTGTCGTTGTTGATCCCGCTGTACCTGATGGTAACGTTCAAGGAGAGATTGAAGCGATTGCTCTACTTCTGAAACAGTTTGCTCAAATTCCTGGGCTTTAGTATCCTCCTGGTTAGGTCCATTCTCAGGAGATGAAGGCTGTAACGGTTGTGGAGGCATCTTCGATACAGTAAAAGGACAGTGCTTAAAAGCCCTAGCTTGTTTTGATCCCCGAACTCAAGTATCGGGACTTTCAATTACGCGTTATCTAGTAAATGTGAGTGTACCTTAAGTTATGCCTGAACCGATCCAACTAACCAAAACTGATCTCCTCCAAGAATTTAGTACTCTTGAACTAGCTCAACTACTTGTAGAGCGTTTAACTATCAAACCTAGTGATTGGCATCGGTTAAAGTCTAACCGTAGAGCCAGAGCCAGTGAGCAAGCTGCTGCTGCACTCGTATTTCTACTCAAGGAACAGCCAGAAGAAGCCCTTACCAGATTCCGTCAGGCTTCAGGGTGGCTAGATCATTCGCTCTCTGCTCCCCCCTGTCCCACTCATGGGGATCACCGCCGTTAGGTAATTAGGGGCAGTCTGGAGCGACTGTTCATCTGTTTGCAGAGTCTTACTTCTGTTCCATGATGATTCCAGCAAACTTGATCAAAGATTTGGCGGAGGAGACACAAGCCTCTGCCGCTTTCTGATTCATCGCATGGTAAGTTGCCATTGTACTCAGGGAGATCGCAATAAGGAGCAGGAAAACCAGAACCTTCGTCTGAGATTATCCACCAATATTCATTATTTACTACTGAAAATTGAACCTTTACCGTCTTACTTGGGTCTAAATTATTACCGTGTTTAGCAGCGTTTACCAATGCCTCTTGTAGTCCCAGCCGGAGTTCCGGATGCCATTTAGGAGGAATGTGTTCTAAAAGTAAATCAAGGATTGGGCATAGGTAGAGGGTAGAAGCGAAGCTAATGGTTTCCCAGCCTTGTCCAAGCGGACGTAATGGTGCTGGACGCAAAGATGTAGCAATCACTCAATAAACCTCTAGTTTTCACTTGGTGTACTGGAATATATGTTACGGCTATCTGCCGTGTTATTAGATACCATTTTCCCAAACCCATAAATTACGGCTCAGGTATCAATAGCTTTCTATGATTGAATCTTTTTTACTTGTGAACATGGCTCCACTAATTGACAAATTCCGCTTGTTTTGCGGAAGGGAGAAAGTATTTTGGTTCGATTAGGGAACCTGATTGAGTGGAGTTTTTTGGTGATTTTACCTGTCCCCCAACCAAATAAAGGTAAAGCCAGCCAACTGTTTTAACTTTTGAGTGGTTATTTCCTTTTATTGGGTTAAAGGTGAAAAAGTAACTTTAACACACCTTACGTAACAGTGTATCAAAACCTGCTTTTAAACACCAGTTCCCTTTTCACGCCCAGCTAGGGGACTCCGGAGCTAGGAGGAGCTGGGGGACTAGCAAGCCTAGGTTTTTAATATTTTGGTGAAGATAAGACTTAGAAAGAAACTAAAATACCTAACCTTGTGAGGCTGGAGGAGCAAATTTATGATGAGTGCATCGACGCTCTAGGAAGGCAACACATTCAACATGAGCAGTTTGAGGAAAGAAATCAGCCGGTTGTACGTAGATTAACTCGTAAATGCCGGTTTGACAGAGGAGTTTGAGATCCCTTGCTAGGGTAGCTGGCTTGCAGCTGAGGTAGACAAGGCGCGCTGGTGCAATCTCTAGCAGAGTTTTGATAACGGCACTAGCACATCCCTTACGAGGTGGATCAAGTAGCATTACATCTGGTGCAACACTTAACTCTGGCAGCAACTTTTCCACTTTTCCTGCCTGAAACTTCACATTGATGATGCCGTTAAGCATGGCATTGTGTTGGGCTTGCTCTACCGATGCTACTTGCACTTCTATCCCAATTGCCTGTCGCACCCGTTGTGCCAGAGGCAAAGTGAAAGTACCAATGCCACAGTAAGCATCGACGAAGAATTCATTACCGGTAAGGGCTAGTTGTGTCAAAATGACATGGAAAAGAGCTTCAGCTGCCTCTGTATTTACCTGAAAAAATGTCTCAGAACGTAGCTGGAACTCAAGACCACTGAACTCCTCCCGTAAATAGGGCTTACCAGCAATACATCGGGTTTGGGAACCAAATATCACATTAGTACGGTGGGGATTGTGATTGACACAAACTCCCACTAACTGGGGATAGCTCCTCAACCAATTTTGAGCTTGAAATGCTAAATTTTGTAAATTCCAGTCAGTGGTTACTAAGGTTAGCAAAATCTCACCAGTACGGCGTCCAATGCGCAGCGACAGATGGCGCAATCTTCCTTGGTGGCGGTGCTCATTGTACACTGACCACCCCATTTGTTGAATATCCTGCTTGATTTGGGCTAATAGAGGATTCAGGCGGGAATCTTGCACAGGGCATTGATTCAGATTAATTATTTGGTGGCTGCCTTTTTGGTAATAGCCTGCCTGAATTTGACCAGTTGCTGACCTTTTTAAGGGATAGGTTACTTTATTACGATAGGCAAGGAAATCTTGAGCAGTCAATATCGGTGCTACGATTGCTGAGGTGAATCCACCAATACGTTCTAGAGCTTGAACGACTAAATTCTGTTTTGCTAATCTCTGATACTCCCAGGCAACATGCTGCCACTGACAACCACCACATTTATTTGCGACAATGCAGTGGGGTCGGATGCGATGGGGAGAGGGTCCTAACAGCTGATGTAGTTTGCCCTTAGCGTAGTTGGGTTTGACCTGTAATAGTCTAACTAGAACCCGATCTCCAGTTACTGTATCTGGGACAAAAACCACCCGACAGCCCAAACGTCCAACACCGTCGCCACTATCACTAAGATCAGTAATCATCACTTCAACTAGTTGACCTTGTTGCCAAAAATCTGGGGTAGAAGCTGTATTGCCCATAAACTTTCTTTCCTCCTGCCTCCTGCCTTCTGCCTTCTGCCTTCTTGCACTAATGACCAATGACTAATAATCTTTATTTGTGTCACCAAGAGTCGCTAAACTACAAATATTATCTGAGTTAATAAAACAAGTATGAGCGTAGTTAGCCAAGTTATTCTCAACGCAGACGAAGAACTTCGATATCCCAGTTCCGGCGAACTCAAGAGTATTGAGGACTTTTTGAGAACCGGTGATCAACGGATGCAAATTGTATCCACGCTATCTGAAAATGAGAAAAAGATTGTTCAGGAAGCGAGTAAGAAGCTTTGGCAGAAGCACCCTGATTACATCTCACCAGGGGGTAATGCCTACGGTCAGCGTGAACGGGCACAATGTTTACGGGACTACGGTTGGTACCTGCGGCTGGTTACTTATGGAGTCCTTGCCGGTGATAAGGAACCTATTGAACTCATCGGTCTGATTGGGGCACGAGAAATGTACAATGCCCTTGGTGTCCCAATGGAAGGGATGGCTGATGCAATTAGTTGCCTCAAAGAGGCTTCTCTAGGATTACTCACCGATGAAGATGCTAAAGCAACTGCCCCCTACTTTGATTACCTCATTCAAGGTATGTCCTGATTATTTGGCAAACTGTGTTTTCGCTTGATATCACCTCCAGCACCATTGCTGGGGGAGGATTTTTTTGTTAAAACTTACAATTTCATCTCTAGGTCTGTATTGCTGAGGTAGAATTCCCAGGGTAAGATGGGAGCTAGGAGAATGTAGTGGAGTCCTTTGTCGATAAAAAACCGACAGTCTCTGTCAAAGAACCTGTCGGTGAGTAATGTGTTCCTTATTGATGACTTAGCTAGAGTCTAATCGTTAACTAGTATGCTGAATTAACAGTCTAAAGATTGCGATCTAGATCAACTAACTTTGGTGAATCTGATCACACTCCGTAGTTAACGTTGCTCATGTTGTTTGTTAAAAAACTACCCTGGACTTCGCTGTTACTTCTCGTATTTACCCATAGTGTTTTCGGCTGGTTAGTATCTGTCGAAGCCCATTCAGTTTGGCAACACGCAGTAAAAAACCATATTATGCTTGGGGAGCATAAGAGTACTTTCAACTCACTATGGATTGGAGGAGTAAACCCTACCCTCTGGGATTTCTCTTGGTGGGTTTTGCTTAAGGGAATATTTTGTATATTACTAATTTCTTTGGCTTTGACTGCTCCTTTTAAGCTGATTAAAACCTTTTACTCCAGTTGGCTGCAATCAGATTTGAGAGCTTTTATATCAGTGGTTGTCGGTTCTTTTTTTGCAGTTATTATTATTGTCTCCCTTGACGTCTTTGTTCGTATTTTGGTGCTCATCGCTGCTGCTGCTTTAGCAAGAATAGATCTTCGGACACCAAGTTACAGTGAATGGCAAGCTTTTTGGCTCCTCAGTGTTGTTTCTTTAAGTGGCTATATTCTAGGTATAATTAGTCAACAATTCCTAGGTTCCTCAATCTGACTGTGGGAGTTTAATTTGTACTGCTCCCTCTGGTGTAATTATAACCTTGCCACCTAATGCCTCAATCCGGTTGATAGCAATTGCTCTAGTGCGATCATCTGATGCATTGTTTAGTACCATAGTCCAAGCGCTAACTTGAGCCTGTTTACTATCAGGTTTTTTGGCAAGAAACTCGGCAGTCTGGCTAGACAATAAGGCAACCTGTTTGCTTTCTTCATCAGAATAAGTACTTGCCCATTCTGCTGCTGTCTCAAAGGATTGCCTTGCTGCTTGAGCATTGCCTAAAAATAATAACTCATCAACACCTTTGTAACGCCAAATGTAGTAAGATTTAGTTGGTATTTGGGGTGAAAGTAACTTTAATCCCTTTTCCATCAAAGCTACCGATTTTTCTGGTAGCCCTGCGTATAAAGAGCTACTGGTCGAAAGAAATAGATACGCCTCCAAAAACCTTGGATCATGATCTAAAATTACCTCAAAATACTCTGGGCTAAGTTGATAGCCAGTTACTTGGCGAGCAGCCTCATCACCAAAGTATTCTAAGAAGTCGAGGAATACCCAATCTGCTAGTAAATTATCAAAACCAAATACTGGAGTTTTTTCCAGTAGATTGAGGCGCAACTTTTCTGACTCGATTTCTTGTTGGAGAACTTCTGGAGAAGAGTTCTTGGTTGTGTTTTTGAGTTGATTCAATTGTGGCGTTTGTAGCCAACCAATGATTAAAATACCTAGGACAACTACTAGTGCAGCCCATGCCGATTGGCTGAGGTTGGGAAAAATTCGAGAACGGACCATATACTATTAAATAGTAAATTGTCAATAATTAATTTTCAACTTAACAATTTTCAACTACTGCTTTAAGTTTCAGACAAAAGCCTGAGTAGTCTGGTGGTGGCGTAAATTGCTCAATAGGTAGTTTGCTAAGCTCAAAACGAGACCAATCTGCATTGTAGGTAAGATTAGATTCTTTTTTCCAACTTTTGGAGGGCGTTAGCGTAGTGGTAGCGGCGTAAGGAGCACCTCCATTTGGATTGGATACTTTGGATTCCATTGATGAATTATTCCCTAAATGCTTTGCTTCTACACCAGATTTGTGACTTTGAAGACACACTTTAGCATCTTCATCTGTAGCTACTTCTGACACTTGTCCAGTAGAATCAATTAGAGCCTGAGTCAAGTTTGATGAAATATTCTCTACTTGAGGCAGAGTTTCGAGTTCAACTGGTAGTGTCTTATCTTGGGAGTTTACCTCAGAAAGCTCTTCCTCTGGACTCATTTCCTGAACACTACTAGTTAGTAGGGATAAGTCTAGTTCTTGCTCTAGCTCAGCCGACTTTAAATTCTTTGATGTAGTCCAACTTTTGGGGAATTTGCGGGAAATCAGCCGCTCAAACTCATGGGTAAAACGATACATTGGCTTTCCTCGTCGCGCCCAAACGGCTAAGATTTGCTCAACAGAGATTGCTTTGTAACGTCCTTGGTATAATGCCTCAATCACCCCTAGGCGTACCCAATTTGCCTGATAGCGCTCAAGCCAAAGATTAACTAATTCCTGTGCTGTGTAGCCTCTGAGTTCAAACCCATAGTGACTGAGCAACGCGATCGCATAACTAATTACTGAGTCATTGGTCATTGGTTATTGGTTATTAGTCATTGGTCATTGGTTATTAGTCACACTCTGATAGATAAATGCGATCGCTTCAGGTTTTGTTGCTTGAGATTTTCATTATAAAAAGGTTAGTTCGAGATAGTTTACCACAATTTTTGCTGAGATGGTAGCTACAACAGCTGCCTTAGCTGAGGCTGGGATGGGATGTTATTGTGATCTTTAAAGAGTCATTCAGTACTTGTTGTGGGCAATTGCCTAGGTCGGTCTAACAAACAACTAATAACAAACAACCAATAATGATTGAAGTCGAGCATTTGAGCAAAATCTATGGCTCTACCCCAGCTATTCAGGATGTCACTTTCAGCGTTGAGCCTGGCGAAATCCTAGGATTTCTGGGGCCCAATGGTGCAGGGAAAACCACCACTATGAGGATTTTGGCGGGATATTTACCGGCAAGTAGTGGTACTGCTCGTATTGCTAACTACGAAGTGCATGAGAATTCTCTGGCGGTAAGACGCCGGATTGGTTACTTACCGGAGACGCCACCTCTCTATTTAGACATGAGTGTTGAGGGATTTTTGCACTTTGTGGCGCGTATCAAAGGAATTGCCGCAGGCGATCGCACTTCTAGGGTAAAATCTGCCCTAGAACGCTGCAATCTGACGGAAAAGGCTAGTGTACTAATCCGCAAACTTTCCAAAGGTTTTCGACAGCGGGTGGGTATTGCTCAAGCGATCGTTCATGACCCCCCTGCTATTATTCTAGATGAACCTACAGTAGGGCTAGACCCCAGGCAAATTATTGATGTCCGTAACTTAATCAGGAGCCTTGCTGGAGAGCATACAATTATCCTCTCTACCCACATTCTGCCAGAAGTAAGTATGACCTGTAGTCGGGTAGCAATTATTAACCGAGGCAAAGTCGTGGCAACCAATACTCCTGAAGCCTTGATTGCTCAGTTGCAAGGAGGCTCAGACTATGAGTTGGAAGTAGAAGGGGATGCTCCCGAACTGCAAAAGCTCTTACAGGTGCTGCCCGGAGTCTGTATGGTGCAAATCGTTCCTAAGGATACTTTACCTCCCCATCGTTCCTTAATTCGTGTCATCTCGTCTCCAGGAGCAGAACTAGGAAGGGATATTGCTGCGGTTACCGTGGGAGCTGGTTTAGGATTATATGAGCTGCGGCGCACTAGTGCCACCCTCGAAAATGTATTTTTGGAATTGACAACCCAGGAAGTGGGTAATGGGGAATTGGAAATTAGTGATAGTCAAAATTCTTCCCCAGCAACAACAATTGAAGTATCTGGAGAAGAGGCATAGATGGGTGTAATCATTGGTAATATTCTGGCAATTTTTCGTAAGGAATTGCAGAGCTATTTTGCTTCCCCCTTAGCTTATTTGGTAGCAGCTATCTTTTGGTTACTATCTGGCTTCTTTTTTGTGGCAATTCTCTTAGGACCAGGAGGTATTATCGATCAAGTTGCCTTGGTTGATCAACAGGGGGGGACACCTCAACCGATAGATGTTGCCTACGAATTTTTGCGCTTTTTCTTGAATGTGATGGGTTCAATGACTTTGTTTTTGTTACCTATTCTTTCTATGGGACTCTATGCGGAGGAACGCAAGCGGGGAACTATAGAATTGTTAGCTACCTCACCCCTAACTAATTGGTCAGTAGCGGTAGGGAAATTGTTAGGGGTACTGACGTTTTTCACCTTTATGATCCTACCTATCTTAGTGTATGAAGCGATCGCTTTGAATGCTGCTAGTCCAGCAGTCCAACCGGTAGTGCCTTTACTGGCTCACGCTGGGTTAATTTTACTTGCTGCTTCAGTTCTCTCTTTGGGTATGTTTATCTCATCTCTAACTGATAGTACAATTCTGGCAGCTTTCTTAACTTTTACGCTAAATGTTTTTCTTTGGGTAATGGGTGAATTTTCCAGTAACATCAGCGGAGTTGTTGGTGAAGTTTTAGGTCATATATCATTGCTGAAGAATTATGACACTTTAGTTAAGGGAGTCCTAGATCCCAGCAGTTTTGTCTTGTTTGCCAGTTATATTATTCTCGGCATTTTTTTGACGGCTCAGTCCATTGATGCCTTAAGGTTCGGGCGTTCTTAATTAGAGGTGTTAGGTGTTACATTTACTTAACACCTAATAGAGTACGCGATAGAGCTGAAGAGGTTGTTGTTTCCCCTTAACCCGAACTGGAGGAATTTTGACCACAGGAATTGTGCGATCGCTCAGCTGATTTAGGGTAGTTTGAGAAATGAGGATTTCGCCTCCCTTAGCCACATCACAGATACGGCTAGCTAAATTTGTCGTGTCGCCTATAGTTCCGTATCGAATCAACTTCGGTGAGCCAATATTCCCCGCTGCCACTTTCCCCGTATTGAGTCCGATATGAATTTTAATCCTTAAATTGCGACGAGTTTCCCAATCCTGATTCAAATCATCAACTGCACGCTGCATGGCGATCGCTGATTGAACAGCTCGCTTGGCATCATCTGGTTGTCGATAAGGAGCACCCCAAATTGCCAGTAGCCCATCCCCAATATATTGCTCCAAAGTTCCTTCATACTTAAAGATAATATCCTCCACCATCACCTGGAAGTATTCATTAAGCATTTCAATTACTTTCCTTGGCTCCATCTGAGAGCACATCTGGGTAAAGCTACTGATATCTGCAAACAGGGCTGTCACCTCGGTATCAACAATCTTCAGGTTACCTTCTTCCTTAAGCTTTTTACTGACAGCTTCTGGAAAAAAGCTCTCGAATTTAGCCCGCATTACTGCTTCTGTTTCTATCTGCTTGTAGAGTTTGGCATTTTCAATTGCGATCGCTGCTTGGTTAGCTAGAGCTGTCAGAAACTCCAAATCTTCCTGGTGATAAACATTGACCATCGAGAGATTATCAGCATACAATACTCCAATCACTTTATCTCTCGGTTTTAGGGGCACACACATAGAAGCACGGATTGCTTGTGCCAAAATTGAGTTGGCATCATAGAAGCGATTGTCAACACAGGCATCAGAAATTAAAATAGCCTCTCCATGCTCGTGGACAAAATTGGTAATAGTGGTACTGTAGATCTGACCGTCGGTAGGTATTCCACCTCGAAACTTGACAGCTTTTTGCTCAAGCTCTCCAGTTTGTTGGTTCAACATGAGGATTATTGCCCGATCTACACTCATAATTTGTAGCAGCAGGTCGAGAATTTTCTCTAAAAGTTTCTGGGGTTCTTCGGGGGAGGAAAGCTGCTGAGAGACTTCCAGCAAAATCCTTAATTTATCTAATGCTCGCTGCTCGGCATTTCGGTGCCGTAGCATAAGGACTGTGCCTTGTTGTTGTGAGTTCTGGTGATCTAGTAAATCTTGGAGTGCTACACGAGTTTTCTCTGGTGCTAATCTACCAATAATTGATAAATTGGACCCTTCACCCCCTAGAGGCTCTGGTTTGGAACTCTTAAGCGCCTGTACAAAAAGAAATACTACAGCTCCATAACGTACCCAGTCTCCATCATTGAGTTCACACTGGTCAATTTTATATTCGTTAACAAAGGTGTTATTGAGGCTCCCCAAATCGGTGATAATCGCCTGCTCTTCAGCGATCAGAATTTCAGCATGGTGACGAGAGAGACTTCTATCAGCCACAATGATGCTGTTGTCTATCTCCCGTCCAATAGTATTGACACCAGGCTTCAACTTATGAATTTCTGGGTTAGGAGCGTCTGGGTTTTGGATTAAATATGGCACACTCTAACCTCTCTTGGCGCTTGCTTGTTCATCAACTGCCAAAATTAGTAACTTACTTAGTAATACGAGCTTTACCACAGATAAATCCACTTTTGTTCTATGAATATTAATAACCACCAAGGAAAAGCATATTTAGCACAAGTTTTTTGGCAGGTATATTTGCACTAGTGCCGCACACCAGAAGTAAGTAACCAGTTAATAACAAACCTAAAAGTAGATACTATAAGCATTATAACCTTCTGCCTTTTTGCACTAGCAGTAGATATATCCCTAAAGTAACAATTGATACTCCCATTGTTTAAAGCGCTTGAGATTCTTGAAATGCCAGTTGACAGGAAAGTCGATCTACACTTACTCTGTTGGAAACTTAAGTTATGGTTGCTGGTAGGTACAGATGACGGTGAACTGCGGCTTCAATATCTTCTAGCATATAAGGCTTGCTGACGTAATCATCGAAGCCTGCCAACATCAGATCCTCTCGCTCTGAGGTATTAGCTAATGCCGTTACTGCAATCACGGGAATTTGCTTAACTTTTGAGTCTTCCTTCAACCGAGCCAAAACTTCAGCACCGCTCATATGGGGCATGAGAATATCTAACAAGATTAAAGCTGGTTGAGCAGTTTGCGCTTTTTGTAAAGCACTGATACCGTCAACTGCCGTGATCCAGGAGAAGCCTAAATGATCTAGCACATGAGTCATCAGCAGCAAATTGTCTTCGTCATCATCCACCACTAAAACTAATGGCGGTTTATTAGTAGAATTTTGCCAACTAATAACATTGCTAAATTTCTCCTCACGATGAGGAAAAATACTCAAATATTCCATGCTTGTTTAAAGGTAATCCTACGACTGTCATTTTAGTTCCACCCCAAGGATAGACGAGACACTCCCCGAGCGTCTGTGGGTTGTTTGGTTTTACCTTAAACCACAGTTAATTTATGGCTACCTACGTATTACCTTGGAAGTGAATCAGAAGCTATTAAAAGTAGCAATTTATAAAAATTTTTACTATTCATTGATACAAATATCAATAAAATGAAACATTTTTTGATAATTACAAAAAGCGGCGGGCAACTATCTCTCCTATTCCTTCTGGAGATGAGCTTCCGCCACTTTGTCATTTGTCATTTGTCATTTGTCGTTAGTACAAAAGACTTTCTGATGCTCATTACTTCAAAAGGCTCTCTGAGCCTAGAATAAATGGGCTTACCGCAGCTTTTTGTGATGTATACTAGAGATATAAAAATAAAAGACATAAACGGCGCAGGGAGTGTCAACAGAAAAACTTTCCCAAAAATGGTTTGGGGTAGGAGAAGAGCTATGGGAATCGCCACAATTAACCCGGCAACTGGAGCAACGCTCAAGACCTTTGAGCCTCTGAGTGGAGTATCAATTGAAACTAAATTAGCCCTAGCGCAACAGGCATTTGAGCAATACCGCCAAACATCGATAAGCCAAAGATCACAATGGCTCAATCAGACAGCGGAGATTTTAGAGGTTGACAAAGTCAGCTTTGCTAAGCTGATGACTACAGAAATGGGCAAAACGCTCAAAAGTGCGATCGCTGAAGTGCAAAAATGTGCTTTAGTTTGCCGCTACTATGCCCAACATGCTGCTGAATTTCTAGCAGATGTTCCCGTAACTACCGATGCCAGCCAGAGTTTTGTGCGCTACCAACCTCTGGGAGTTATTTTAGCAGTCATGCCTTGGAATTTTCCCTTTTGGCAGGTGTTCCGCTTTGTCGCACCAGCACTGATGGCTGGTAATGTGGGTTTACTCAAACATGCTTCTAATGTACCCCAATGCGCTTTGGCGATTGAGGAGATTATTAAACGAGCTGGATTCCCTGAAGGTGTTTTCCAGACTTTACTAATTGGTGCAGAGCAAGTAGCAGGGATTATTAACGATCAACGAGTCAAAGCCGCTACCCTCACTGGTAGTGAAGCCGCAGGTGCAAGTTTAGCAGCAGCAGCAGGTAAGCAAATTAAAAAAACCGTCCTAGAACTGGGGGGAAGTGACCCCTTTATTGTCCTCGAAAGTGCAGATTTAGAAGCAGCAGTTTCTACAGCAGTAACGGCTCGGATGCTCAATAATGGTCAATCTTGCATTGCAGCGAAAAGATTTATTTTAATGGAAGCGATCGCTGATCAATTTGAGCAGCGCTTGGTAGAGAAATTCGAGAACCTCAAAATTGGTGACCCAATGGCAGAGGATATGGATGTTGGTCCTTTAGCCACTCCTGGTATTCTCGCTGACTTAGACCAGCAAGTCCAAGCTTGCGTCGAGAAAGGAGCAAAAGTTCTCACTGGAGGAAAACCCCTAGCTAACCTTCCTGGGAACTTCTATCCCCCTACTATTCTGACTGACTTTCCAGCAGGTACACCAGCTGATACAGAGGAATTTTTTGGTCCGGTGGCTTTACTGTTCCGGGTGAGTAACCTTGATGCTGCCATTGAGTTAGCAAATAGCACGTCTTTTGGACTAGGAGCTAGTGCTTGGACAACGAATGAGCAGGAAAAAAATCGACTCATTGACGAACTTGAAGCTGGTGCTGTCTTTATCAATGGTTTAGTCAAATCTGACCCCCGTTTACCCTTTGGAGGAATTAAGCGTTCCGGCTATGGTCGAGAATTAGGCATTCAAGGCATACATGAATTTATCAATCTTAAAACAGTGTGGATTAGTTAATAAAACGATAAATCCCAGTCCCCTGTTGCCTTGCTAAAACCCATTGCCGAAAAGTGCAATAGTCAATGGTTAAAACCAGAAGTAGGAAATGTCCGAAAATGCCAATGATTTGACTGAGCAATTTTTCGATACTGAATATATCGAAACCAACACATTGCTCTGAGGAAGTCAAAACAATGACAAATTCTACAATGATAAACACAAACCACTGTGAACTTAGGTGATTTCCACCAAAGGGTTGTACCAAGATAGATATGTAGTAAAAATGGTAGTTTAGGTTTTGGGGAGTGCGAGCATCTTGCTCGCTGGAGGTGAAAAGCGAGCAAGATGCTCGCACTACTCATACCAAATCTGGGTTAGTTACCCCCGTTATCTTGGGGATAAGGCAGATGGCTCCAAAGAAACGAAGGCTTGAGCGAAACCGGGTGTTTGAAAAGCGGATTTGGTATCATCCCATCATTTTAGGCATGTCACGCCAGTGGTATGGCTGTATACCCTTCGGGGTGCTCCACTTAGAGCTCTCTTCGTAACGCACCATCCCTTGACTTGATGGAGAAAAATTTATGAAAAAGTCCCATTTGTTTTTAGCTGCTCTCACTTCTATAGCGATGGTTGGAGGTATCTCTAGCAGAGCTTTACTACAGCCACCACCTCTCTCTACACCTCAATCACAAGAGTCTCCATTGCCTCCCAACAAGCAAAATGAGAAGCCTTCATTACCCAAAAACGAACCCTCGTTACCTATTGAGCAACCCTCATTACCTAGTGAGCAACCTTCATTACCCAAAAATGAACCCTCATTACCAACCGAGGAGCTTTCATTACCGAATCAGGAAGCCTTGTTAGATGCAGCAGCTAATCTTGTCATTGAAAAGTTCCAAAATGCTTCCTGTGAAGAGTTATCCCAGATGACACTCAACTCTGACAAGAGTTCACAAGCTGATGGGGGACAACAGGCTGCTATGCAGGAAAAAGCCATCTCCATGTTGCAGCAAAACCCTGAGATACGCGAAGAATTTATCAATCGGGTGGCTGCTCCTATTGCCAATAAAATGTTTGACTGTAATTTAATTCCCTAGGGTTTGTGGAGGAAGAATTGATGAAAAAGTCCCATCTGTTTCTAGCTGCTTTAACTCCTATGGCAATGGTTGTAAGTGCCTGTAGTGGATTTGCTCCCAAGGAAGCCTTATTAGATGCAGCAGCCAATCTTGTCATTGAAAAATACCAAAATGCTTCTTGTGAAGAGGTAGCTCAGATGCAACCTCAGTCCGACAAAAGTTCACAAGCTGATGACGAGTCAGAAACAGCTCTCCAGGAAAAAGCGATCGCCATGTTGAAAAAAAATCCTCAGATGCGGGAAGAATTTATCAATCGGGTAGCTGGACCTATTGCTAATAGAATGTTTGAATGTAAACTAATTCCTTAGCGCAAGAAGGCAGAAGGCAGGAGGAATAAGGAAAACTAACTTGTTTCTAATCTTCTTTTTCGACGTGTAATTTTATCCTGTTCCCTATTCTCTATTCCCTATTCCCTGCGTCGCCAGACGCTCATTACTTTTAATATGAACAGCTAACCAAATACAAGGAGGTTCATGGCTAGTATATTCAACCCGATGTTTAACATGAGCTGGAATAAGAAGATACTCCCCTGCTTGCAGAAAAATCTTCTCACCATCTTCATAAGATAATTCAGCTTTCCCCTGTAAGAGAATAACCCATTCATCAGTTTCTTGGTTATACCATTCTCCTGGAGGTGTCGTTTGTCCTGTTGAAATAATGCGCTCAATTAACACCTTTTCCGTCAAGAACAAAGATTCAAATAATTCGGATGAAGGAAGGGGTGAAGGTAGTTTAAAAATGTTGCTCATTTTACTCATCATTCAATGTCCTATTCTCCTGGCTCCTGACTCCTAGTCCCTTGCCTTCATAGAGCGATGCGATATTTTTTTAATTTGTAACTCCCTAATCTCTCTCCGCGTCTCCGCGTCTCCATGTCTCCGTGTCAATCAAAACTTACTTTCTTAGATGCGTACAAACTTATCACCCCAAATTTTTCCCCTCGTCATACCACATTCGAGCTGATAAGGTATCAACACAGTGGCAAAAGGAAGCCAAGGGACTCATCAAGCGAGTTGTTGCATTGTACTCCTCGTCTGGCTCACCGTGAATATACTTTAGCGCACTTAACTCATCGGTGGTTAACTCAATGCCATAGATTTCCTTAAGGTCTTTCTTATAGAAGGATTGTTTATCAAAATTAGGCGATAAGCCTTGAGAATATTTCCAAATTTTTTCGATGTCGTGGAAGTAGAGCACAACCATTGCCGAGTTAAGCATAATGGGAACTTCCCGAATTGTCGGTAAACCAAAATACATTGCTTCTGCTATCCGAAAGCACTCTGCTATGTGATCTTGATAACCACCAAACCAGGCTTGGTGTTTGGCAAAAGAACCCTTGGCAATCCCCATCAGTTCTTGGTGAGCATGATGGAATGTCAAGATTTTTTCTTTCCTACCGGATACCAGAGTAAATTTCCAGCTACAAAAACATTAGGGTCATCGGCGAACAGAGCATCTATGCCTCCCTGAAGGGTGGTAATTAGGCGAAACTGAACAGTATTGTCGGACAAGGTTTTACCATCACTTTCAGGATAGAGCCAATCCGAATCAACAGCAGTGGGTTGAAGTTGCCGAATCATCGTACCAGTTTCCGTGCCAAATGCAGCACTTTACATTTTATAAGCTCACACCAGGTTTGGTGATTTGGATTAAGGCAGCTCAAGAATCTCCCTGACTTGATTTGGGGTAATATTACAAGCAGTGGCAATTTGTTGTATGGTTAGACCTAAGGAGAAGAGTTGAGTTACAGTCTGTTGCTGTTGCTCTTGGAGAGCTTTTTCGGCTCTTTCAGCTCGTTGTTGCTGTTGCTCGGCTCGTTGACGCTCAAATTCTTTTTGTTGACGCTCAGTTTTTACTACTTCTTCAGGGATAGGGTAAGCATTACCCTCTCTGTCATACCACAGCAGCCATTCTCGCACCAATCCCACATAATTTACCCTACTTCTGCCAATACCTAAACCTATTTCTGGTATCCAGTAGGGTTCCCCTGTTTGTAAGATGTACTTTCCCTGTTCTAAACGATATAACTCAAAGGGTCGGTGTTTGTCTCTTTGCCAGTGATTGGGATTGTAAATTAGATAGTACTTTACTCCCAATTTAATATATTTTTCCTTTTTGTTTTCGTACTCATTGTTGTAGTGTTTGGAGACTATTTCGATAGCTAACACAGGAGGAATCTCGTTTTCTTCCCACAAAACATAACTGAGTCTTCCTCTTTCCGAAGTGCTCCTCGGTACACCAATGCTCAGGAAACCGTCGGGAGTAAGTGCCGGTTGACGTTCTTCTTGATAGAGGTAGTAGACAGCCATATCCACGCCAAAAAACCAATCTTGGCGCTCCTGCCAAATAAAGGCCAAGATAGTTAAGAGTAAATTAGGAATGAGATTTTGTAGTTCATTATCCACAGGAGTCTCATCGGAGCAAGGTAGCTCCTCACTGCTAGGTAGACGCAAAAGCGGTTGAAATTTTACCATACTAATTCACCATTTAATGCATAACAGCTTATAGCCAATGGTAACAGAAACAGCCATTTCAGAAATTATTAAAACTTTTGCTGATTTGGAATCTCGTTTTAACCTGAGAAGGACACAAGATAAGGATTGGTCAGTTGATAATTTAGAATTTAGAATTTAGAATTTAGAATTTATTAATTCTGTTTAAGACCTCTCCTTTTAGCTTAAACCGGCAAATCTTGGCGAGGATTAAAATTCTCAATTTTCCGCAGCTTTTCGTAAAGTTCTCGTGCTTCGGTAGTAGGATTTTGAGGGACAACAATTTGAATTTCCACTAACTGATCGCCTCTAATACCATTATCAGGATAACCTTTCCCCGCAAGGCGTAATCTTTGACCTGACTTCAGACCACTGGGAACTGTCATTTTCACTCTACCATCTAGAGTCGGTACTTCTATTTGTCCTCCCAGAACTGCTTCGGCTGGTGTTACTGGCAACTGACAAAAAATATCTGAACCTTTTATTTCAAAGAAGGGATGGGGAGCTACTGTAATTTTTAAGAAGAGGTTACCACCAGCAATTCCTTGACCTTTGAGCCTGATCCGCTGACCTGTTACAATGCCAGCAGGTAATTCAACTTCTAATGAACGACCATCTTCTAAGCGAATCCGCTCTCTTCCTCCTTCATAGGCTTTTTCTAAAGGCAGACTTAATCTTGCTTCAATATCTTTACGGCGAAGGGCTTGGTTCCGCTCTACTGAACTATCAGGAGTATTAAAGGTGTATGCTGTTTTGGTAGTTCCTGGTCGGATATGAGTAGATGGGTTTACCCGAACACTAGAACGTCCAGGAGCTGTGGTTGTAGTTCTTCCTACAGTACCTCGATTAAGCAATTGATCAACAAAGCTATTAAAGTCCCCAAATTGACTGAAATCAACTTCTTGAGTGGAGCTACGACTAGTACCATTTCGGTTGCCTGAAGTTCTAAAATTAGAGGCTTTTGGTGGTTTTCTGTTGAAGTTTTTTTTCTTCCAGAATCGGCTATATTGGTCATATTGCGATCGCTTATTGGGGTCTGATAGTACTTCGTAAGCTTCACCAATATCTTTAAACCTTTCTTCTGCCGCTTTATCTCCCGGATTCAAATCAGGATGATACCGCCTAGCCAGACGCCGAAATACCTTCTTAATCTCCTCGCTAGAAGCCTCTGGAGGTACGCCTAAAATTTCATAGTAATCCCGAAAGTTTTGCATAAAAATTAGTCATTGGTTATTGGTCATTGGTCATTTGTTATTGGTCATTTGTTATTAGGATAGAAAAACAACAAATAACCAATAACAAACAACAAATAACAAATTTAGAACCAGTCATCGTCATCTTCATCCCAATCATTTTCTAGGGGAGCATTTCGCCATTGCTCCCGACTACCGTATCGACCAGAACCGACGCTATAGGCATCACGGCGACTCTCTCGTTGACGATACAAATCCCGTTCACTCTCTCCTGTAAAAGTGCGACGAATCGAGGTAAAGAAGTCATCATCCTCTTCATCTGAGTATTGTAAACGTACTTCTCGCTTTAGCTCATAGAGGGCATCTTGTAGGTCAGATTCTGCCCGATCAATAGCACGATCATCATCACGAGCGATCGCATCTCGCAGTTCTTCCGCCAAAGCTTCAATCCGCCGTCGATGAATACTAGCAAACTGGGTGCCAAAATCTAGTGCCACTTCTCTAAGTTGCCGTTGTGCCTCATTAGCCAAAGTTTCAGAGCGGTTGCGCTTCTCAACTCGTTCTCGGCGTTCGCGATCAAGCTGGGCAAATTCTTCTGCCTCACGGAGCATTTGATTGACTTGGAGCTCACTTAGATTAGAAGCTCCCTGAATCGTCACACGCTGTTCTCGACCTGTAGTCTTATCTAAAGCCATTACTTGCAAAATGCCATTGGCATCTATATCGAAAGACACTTGCACTTGGGGAACGCCCCTTGGTGCTGGAGGAATACCAGTGAGCTTGAAACGACCTAGGGACTTATTATCTGCTGCCATTTCTCGTTCACCCTGTAGAACATGAATTTCTACTAGAGTTTGATTATTTTGGGAAGTGGAGAAAATATCAGAACGCCTGACTGGAATGGTGGTATTGCGGGGAATCAGCTTTTTCATGACACCACCGATGGTTTCTAATCCCAAGGACAAAGGTGTCACATCCAATAACAGGATATCCTTAACTTCACTGTTCAGAATTCCTGCCTGAATTGCTGCTCCTACTGCTACTACTTCATCAGGATTAACATTTTGATTAGGCTCTGTATCAATCAAACTTCGCACTAATTTTTGTACAATAGGAATACGTGTGGAGCCACCTACTAATACCACTTCATCAATTTGTACTGGGCTAATACCCGCATCTGTTACAGCTCGTTTCAATGGTCTGCGCAAGCGGTTGATCAGCTCGCCACACAAACCTTCAAACTGGGGGCGAGTAAGCCGAGTTTCCAAGTGCTTAGGACCATCTTCTGTTGCCGTGATAAATGGCAAATTGATATCTGTAACACTTACCCCAGAAAGCTCAATTTTGGCTTTCTCGGCTGCTTCAGTTAAACGTTGCAGAGCTTGGCGATCTTGTCTGAGATCCACGCCTTCTGTTTCTAAAAATTGCTCTGCCAACCAATTAACAATTTTCTGATCAAAATCATTTCCTCCTAGTTGAGTATCACCACTGGTGGCTCTTACCTCAAATACCCCATCCCCAACTTCCAGAATAGAGACATCAAAGGTGCCTCCACCTAAGTCAAATACTAAAATCGTTTGGCTACGTTGTTGTTCTAACCCATAGGCTAGAGATGCCGCCGTTGGCTCATTAATAATCCGCAACACTTCTAAACCAGCAATTCGCCCTGCATCACGGGTTGCCTGCCGTTGAGAATCATTGAAGTAGGCAGGAACTGTAATCACTGCTCCCGTCACTTCTTCTCCCAAGTAGCGACTAGCTTCTTGAGCCAACTTCCGCAATATCATTGCCGAAATCTCTTCTGGAGCAAATTCTTTCTTTAAACGGGGACATCTAATTCTCAGGTTGCCCTCTTGATCACGGCGAATTGTATAGGGTACACGTTTGGATTCTGGACTGACTTCTGCATATTTTCGCCCAATGAACCGCTTAGCCCCAGAGAAAGTATTCTGGGGATTGAGTACCGCTTGGCGGCGTGCCATTTGCCCAACAACTTGTTCTCCGTCCTTACTGAAGCCAACCACTGAAGGAGTAGTCCGCATTCCTTCTGCATTGGCAATTACCACCGGCTTGCCACCCTCCATGACAGCCACCACGGAGTTTGTTGTACCTAGGTCAATGCCGACTACTTTGCCCATGCGTGCTTGTATCTCCTCTTGATGAATGCTGCCAATTTGCTTAACGACTCTACTTGATTTTATCTGTTGCTGACAGTGCTGAACCTATTCTATCTTGAAGCCGTTGCCTACCTTTTAGAGACTTGAAATAGAGTGCTTCTTATTCATGAGCAGGACGCAATAAACTGTTGTGCAAATAAAAATTGTCCATTGGTGAAATCAAATAAAAACGATAGATCCTAGCCCTCTGTTGCCTGTTGCCTTGCTAAAAGGCATTTTAAATGCGTTTTAGCTTACTATGACAATGCGTCCTAGTTTCTGAAATTGGCTATGAAATCAATTCATCAAACCATTAGAGTCACCGCGATCGCTTTTTTTCTCTCTATCCTGACGCTAGTTTATGGCTGTCAGCCGACAACTCCTCCTGCTACAGAGCAACCGGTGGATAGCACTCCCAAAGTAGCTGTAGCCTTAATCAACACTACATCAGAACCATTGAAAGAGATGGGGAAAGTCAGCTTTACTGAAACTGATACAGGGATGGTGATTGAAGCACAGATTAAGAATACACCTCCTGGAGAGCACGGCTTCCACATCCATGAAAAGGGGAGTTGTGAGGATGGGGGAAAAGCAGCTGGAGGTCATTACAACCCAGATGGTGTGAAGCACGGTAATCTAGTGAAGGATGGTTTTGCCAATGCTCATGCCGGAGATTTAGGTAACATCTCGGTTGCAGAAGACGGTACTGCTACTTATCAAGCAACGATCAAAGGACTCACCCTGAAGGGGGACAAATATCCCATTGATGCTTTAGCCGTGATTGTCCATGAAAAGCCAGATGATTTTGGTCAACCCACTGGCAACGCTGGTGGACGCATTGGCTGTGGGATAATTGCCCTTAGCGACTCTTAGAGGTAACTTATCCCACTTACATCACTTTAGGCAGAGGAAAAGTGAAAATCGAATGGCTCCCCAACATCACAAACAGCACTCACAAAGAAATTCAGGATAGCAATTAAGCGAGAAAACCCTTGAGATAATTGAGGAATGGGAAAGATTTTGAGCCAATATATAATGGCGTTAAAGCTCACTATCGGTGGCAAGAGTAAACACAGATTATTCAGCCAGTTCTTCCACAGCTTGCGATCGCTAAATTTTAGATTGCTTTTTGGCTTAGTTGCTCTGATTTATTGGCTCTACACAGGGCAACGACATCAAGGATTAGATGAGGATTGAGTTGATGACTTCTCAAGGAGCTGAGATTCACGAGTTTAGTACTGGTATCCGAGCAAAGATAGCTTCTGATAAAAGCTGGGTATCTTTGGGTTTCACTGGGCAATATATGAACGCGACTATGCCGGTTCCCCATAGTGTTGAGCGTTCCATCGCTAATAAAGAGTTTGCTGTTGCTGAAGGTGCTGCTAGCGATCGCCCTGCCATGATTGGTCGTGTAGTTTTAGGTAATGGAGAGCCTGATTGGTCGGTAGTAGCTGTAGCTAGTAAAGGCTGGGATGAAAAAGGTCGTAGTGCTTCTTTTTATCGCTATTTTCTCTGTGAGGGTAGAGATAGTATCTGGACAATCTTAGCATGGATCAAACCACGGGGATTGGGAGGGGTAGTTTTTAATCCCAATAAGCAAGTCAGTAGTCCTCATACTCCGCCGATGAAGATTAATAAGTCTGATCCCCCGGCAGAACTTCTCTCTAGTAGTGGTTCTCCACCAATACTTATCCCGCCTCATCAGCAATACGATTGGAGGGATATTCATGCCCTAGCAGAAGCCAAAGCTAATGAGCAAACAGTATCCTGGGCATTTAACGTGGAGGCTTTGGAGCAACCCTGGCGCTTCCTCGTCATTCAGGCACTCAGCAAATCTGCCTATGATCTATTGAGCAGAACTGTTGCTCATCAGCCGAAAATCAAAACCCCAGTAATTGCCGATGAAAAAGCTCTCAAGTCAGCCATGAAAAGCTTGATGGGTAGTTCTACAATCAAGAAGGAGGCAGTCGAAACTATTAAAGATGGTTCCCATTTTAAGCAAGCAGGAGAAAATACTGGACATAGAAAACGGATTATTTTTATTGTTATTTTTTTTATTGTTGCCTTGAGCACTGTGATTTTTTTTAATCGCTCTAAAATTATTAATTTTCTTAACTTTGATTCACAAAAAGAAACACCGAAAAAAGATTTTTGATGAGTTAGCGAATAATTCCTTTCCTTCTCCGGTGGGGCAGCACGGGGAAGTAAAACCAAAGCTCGTGAAATGTCCGACGGGTTGCCGGGAGTCAACGAGAAGCCCGTGCTATACCCATAGGGTTAGCGACGGGAGCTGTCATTAAGCTCGCCCATTAAGGATTGGACGGTGAACCAAGAATCCCCTGCCTTCTTGGACTAGGTGTTACTGAAAGCATTGGAAACTCGCTTATAATCAGGGCTAGATCCTATTGACAAATTGGGCTAAGAATGCACAAAAAAGCGAGTTTCCAGCGGCAGATTCACGACTCTCAAGTAGGATTAGATCGGTTTTTAGTTTGTGGACTGGGTAGTCTGGGACAGCATTGTGTTGCGGTTCTCAAAGAATTTGGGGTTAGGGTAGTTGGGATTGAACAAGACCAACCCCAATACTGGGAAATTCCCAATTTACCAAATTTATTAGATGAGTTGATTATTAGTGACTGCCGCCAGACGGGTGTTTTGCAAAAGGCAAGGATTAAGCATTGTCGAGCGGTGCTACTGGTTACCAGCAATGAGCAAGTAAACGCGCAGACTGCTTTGGCAGTGCGCAAACTAAATCCCCAGACTCGCTTAGTTGTTCGCTCTGCTAAAGGCAATCTTAATCAACTCTTGAGTAAACACCTAGGAAATTTTGTCGCCTTTGAGCCAACTCAACTACCTGCAGCAGCTTTTGCTCTTGCTGCTCTGGGTACTGAAACATTGGGTTTTTTCAACTTAGAAGGAGAGTGGCTACGAGTAGTTAAGCGTCGAGTAGAATGGAGCGATCGCTGGTGCAATCAAAGGCTACTGCACGAACTCAATAATCACAACCGCCGGATTCTTTGTCATGCCTGCAATGATTCTGAACTTCTCCAATCTTTTCACCAATGGGAACCAGAAGCAGCAATTCAAGCAGAAGACACCCTAGTTTACATCGAAACCGCTGATCAGTTTCTGGTTAACCAAACTAAAAAACTAGCAACTGATTCTCAAGCTACAAGACAGCAGAGTTGGCAAAGATTGCGCAGTTATTTCACTCGGAAAAACCTGAAAAAGCAATTAGTTCAGTTCTGGCAACAAAGTTTTCGGCAGCAAGTTCGGCAAGTAGCTATTGTTTGTGGATTAATGGTGCTTATCCTGTTGCTCACTGGAACCGTGCTGTTTAATTGGTACTATCCAGAAACAACGTTGCTATCTTCTTTTTATGCTACTGCAATCTTACTATTAGGAGGATATGCAGATTTATTCGGTGAATTTCAATTAACAGCCCCTATCCCTTGGTGGTTGCAGCTATTTAGTTTGGGACTAACTTTAGCTGGAACAGCGTTTGTGGGGGTGTTATACGCTTTGCTTACAGAATCACTATTAGCTTACAAATTCCAGCTCTCCCTGCGACGTCCCCCAGTGCCTCAACAAGACCATGTGGTAATAATTGGACTAGGTAGAGTAGGTCAGCGGGTAGCAGCTTTGTTGTTAGCATTCCAGCAGTCTCTAGTCGGCATTACCCTAAATCCGGATTTTGATAGAACGACTTTACCACAGATGCCATTAATTTTTGATGCTTTGAATCAAGGAGGATTGGCAAAGGCGAATCTCTCTACAGCGAAAAGTGTCTTTGTGGGAACTGATGATGAAATGCTGAATCTGGAAATAGCTTTGATGGCTCGCACTATTAACCCTAATTCTCATATTGTTATCCGCACTTTTGGTCAGGGCTTGAGTCATAATTTAGCAGAATTACTACCAAATGCTCAAATAATTTGTGCCTATGAAGTAGCGGCTGAAGCTTTTGCCGGAGCAGCATTTGGTGAAAACATTATCAGTTTGTTTCGCCTGGATAATCAGACAATTTTGGTCACAGAATACCAAGTTGAAGCTAACGATACTCTCAATGGTTTGCTGCTAGCTGAAATCGCTTATGGATACGGAGTGGTAATCATCATGTATCAAAAAAGAGAAGAGATACCGAAGTTTATGCCTTCTGATGATCTGCGGTTAGCTGTAGGTGATCACATGGTAGTGTTAGCGACAATTGATGGACTAAGAAGAATTGAGCAAGGTAAAATTGCTATTACCCCTAAGCGTTGGCGAGTAAAAGTAGAACGAGCTTTGACTCAAGTCGCAATATTTGAAGGAGCCAATGCGATCGCACGGGTTTCTGGATGTAGTTTGGGTACTGCCAGACGATTGATGAACAACTTACCCAACACTCTCAGGTTGCCTCTGTATAAACAACAAGCCCAACGACTAGTTCGGAAGCTAAGCAAAGTGCAGGTTATTGCTCAGATGATTCCGATAGGGAAGCATTGAAAGAAGAAGACAGGAGGCAGTAAAAAAGCTTAACATCATTTGTGCGATCGCAAATTTGACAATTCTTTCTGTAGGAATTTTCCCCACTCCGTTGCCAAAGATATTTGTGTAAAGGGCACTTTGATCGAAGCGGTAGGTTCTGGAAAGATAAATTCTAACGTAATGGTGCGACCTTTCTTAGGGGGGGTTTCCAGGTTAACTGTCCGAGCATCTACCAGCAAACGAAGTGACTCAACATCTTTTAGAGAGAAGGTTTCTAGATTTATTGGTCCTTTGCGTGTTGGCTTTCCCCAAGTCAAATCACTGTTTTTTTGACCTAAGACTGCATAAATATCGTACTTTGCTCGCTCAAATTGCTTGGCCCAGCTTTTGTAGACTTCAAGTTTTTGATACTCGTTCCAACCTGACCAAGCAAGCCAGAAAAATATTGCTAGCAAGGGTAGCCAGAATAAGCCATGTTCCATCTTAGAGCTTTGCCCTCCAAAAAACAATTGTTGTAAGCTAAGGCTTATCTTAATACTTAAGGATTTGACATCCTCCTCGCCCTAGAAGGACGAGGATTCCTACTAGCCGAACAGTGTTAACTGCACGTACTTTCGGCGGGTTGACGCTTCACAGGTTGCTGCTACCTTTACGGCAGGCTTACGCCTTCCTCCACGTCCGGTTTGAGTCTCCGAGTGTCCCCCGGCGACTAGAATATTCTTTGCGGCATTCACATCTCTATCGTGTGTTGTGCCGCAGCCTAAACAAGTCCACTCTCGAATCGATAGATCGAGTTTTCCACCACGAAAACCACAACAAGAACAAATCTGACTTGTAGGTTCCCAGCGGCTGATTACTCTAAACTCCCGACTGTATTTTTCAGCTTTTCCTTCAAGATATGTCCGAAACTGTCGCCAACCTAAATCACTGATGGCTCTGGACAATTTCCGGTTTTTAACCATTCGGAGCACATTTAAATCTTCTAAGACAATCGTTTGGTTCTCACGAATTATCTGAGTTGAAAGTTTATGCAGGAAATCTGTGCGAGTATCTTTCAGTTTGGCTTGTAGTTTAGCTTGGCGCTTTCTAGCACGTTCATAACGCTTGCTTCCCCGATTCTTTCTAGATAGGTTTTTACTCAATCTGCGAA
>JGI12316J15310_10000031_pt29 | contig 116992 bp, 110 predicted proteins | sample MarCyaLeptolynsp_FD_15310 | JGI IMG/M metagenome (IMG submission 15310) | reverse complement strand
ATATCTTAAAAGTCCTGTAACTCCATAATTACTTTGTGTTCCACCATAGTCACCTTTACCTGTAATTCGTGTTCTACTACCATCAAAACGAACATTAGAAGGATTAAGTATCTCATCAGTCTGTTCATAGTCTGAGCTAAAAAGTGGTGCACTCCAATCCCAGGCTGCGCCAATAGATATAGGGTAATCTTCCAAAGGATAGTAGTTAAGACCAAATGAAAGAGCTGAATGCATTAGAGAAGCAGCAAATCTATGCTCAAGCTCTAGAGGTACGTAATTACCAGTAGAATTCAGAACCTGATAGTTTGCTGTTTCGGTGGTAAGTACAGCTGGCCTTGATTCAATAAAAAACCTTGTCTCAAACGCAAGCATATCATCAAAAAACTTATAACCACCATTTATACTAAAATAGCCGGCATTGGCAGAACCGTTTTCAAACTGACCACAAGCTGAACCATTTCTGATTACAGGTAACTGACTTGTATTCATTATATAGTTAGCTCCTCCTGCCAAGGATAGGTAGAAAACTGTAGAATCAAGCACTGTTGTTCTTACATTAGAACTTTGAGCTAATATTTCCGTTTGAACGATCATAAAAAGAGAACAAATCACCATACTAAACCCACTTAACGAGGTTACAAAGGGTTTATTCCGACACAATTTATTATTTAAGTAACCGGGCAATAATGCGGCCTTATCTTTATGTTTTAATTAATAACAAGTAAATTGCTGTTTGGATGCTTATTGCATTAAATATAACCAATTCTACCAACTATCCATTAACATAACAAACAATTATGAAAAAAATTACATTTTTATCCCTTGTGGGTCTATTACTTACTCTTGGGAATCTGCTTGCCGAAGAAGAAAAGGGTCTTACGGCTAAGGATATTTCATTTCTGAAACCAAGACTTATAGGGCCTGCAGTCACTTCGGGTAGAGTAGTTGATATAGCTGTACATCCGAATGATAAACAAACATGGTATATTGGTGTAGCTTCCGGAGGTGTTTGGAAAACGACAAATGCTGGCCACACCTTCACCCCAGTTTTTGATCAACAATCGTCTTATTCTATTGGCTGTGTAGTAATAGATCCTAGCAATCCAAATACTGTGTGGGTTGGGTCTGGTGAAAATAATTCTCAGCGATCAGTAGGATATGGAGACGGTATCTATAAATCGGTAGATGGTGGTAAGACTTGGAAGAATATGGGACTAGAGAATAGCGAACATATCGGAAAGATAATTGTAGACCCCCGCAATAGTAATAGAGTAATTGTAGCAGCCCAAGGTCCTCTATGGAATAGTGGTGGTGACAGAGGCTTATATATAACTGAGGATGGTGGTAAGACTTGGGAAAAATCACTTGAGGTTTCCGAAAATACCGGGATATCTGATATCGTTTCTGATCCCAGGAATCCAGATATCATGTATGCAAGTTCGTACCAGAGAAGAAGAAGACAATGGACTCTTATCAATGGTGGACCTGAAGGGGCTATTTATAAAACAAATGACGGCGGTAAGAATTGGAATAAACTTTCAGGAGGATTACCAAGTGGAAATGTTGGTAGAATAGGCTTGGCAATTGCAAAGAGTAACCCTGATATTGTATATGCAATTATCGAAGCTGAAAAAGGAGCTGGATTTTACCGTACAGTAAATCAAGGAGCAACCTGGACGAAAAGGAGTAGTAAAGTATCAGGCTCACCGCAATACTATCAGGAAATATTTGTTGACCCCAATGATGAGGACCTAATTTATTGTATGGACACATACACATCATATTCGGAAAATGGCGGTAAAACCTGGAATAGGATTAATACTTCTCATAAACATGTTGATGATCATGCACTTTGGATAGATCCTGATAATTCAAAGCATCTTTTGATAGGAAATGATGGAGGGGTTTATGAGTCTTATGATAAAGGAAGAAATTGGAGGCATTTTGAAAACATACCTACTGTGCAATTTTATAAGATAGCAGTTGATAATGCTTTACCATTCTATAATGTATATGGTGGTACTCAGGATAATAATACACTAGGAGGTCCTTCGCAGACTAAAAATCCTCATGGCATTCTCAATCAGCATTGGAAATATGTCAGGTCAGGAGATGGCTTCAAACCTGTTGTTGACCCAAAAGACCCAAATACAGTCTATGCACAGGCTCAATATGCTTCGATTGGTAGAGTTAATATGGAGTCAGGTGAATCAATAGGTATCCAACCCCAAGCTGACGCAGGTGAGAAACTGAAGTGGAATTGGTCTTCACCTATAATTATATCTCCGCATGATAATATGACATTATACTATGCAGCGCAAAAAGTCTTCAAATCTACAGATCAGGGCAATACATGGAAAAAAATCAGTGATGATCTGACTAAAGGTATTGATAGAAATACACTTAAGGTAATGGGACAGGTATGGAGTCCGGAAGCAGTCGCTAAAAATGCTTCTACTTCACTTTATGGCTCAATCGTGTCTCTTGATGAATCACCAATTAAGGCCGGACTAATTTATGCTGGTACTGATGATGGTACTATACAGGTAACGACCAATGACGGTAATCTCTGGACCAAATATACAAGCTTCCCGGGAGTACCGGATAATTCCTACGTATCAGATATTCAGCCTTCTCTTTATGAGGAAGGTACTGTATATGCCACTTTTGACAACCACAAATCTGGTGACTTCAAACCCTATGTATTAAGATCAGATGATATGGGTAAGAGTTGGCAGAGCATCGCAGGAAATCTACCTGAGAAAGGAACAGTTTATTCGATTGAACAGGATCACATTAACCCACAGATATTGTTCGTAGGTACTGAATATGGTGCATATACTACTATTGATGGCGGTAAGAATTGGGCGGAAATAACTGGCGATTTCCCAACAATCGCTGTATATGATATTGAAATACAGCAACGTGAAAACGATTTAGTATTGGGTACTTTTGGTAGAGGTATCTATATAGTAGATGATTATTCTAATCTGAGAGAAATGGCTGACAAAGACGAAAAAGATTCTCATATTTTTAATATTTCTGATGCTCATTTCTTCATGCCGGGCGAAGGCCAAGGGCAAGGCTGGGCTGGAGCTTCTTTCTTCAAGGCAAAAAACCCTGAATTTGGTGCTGTAATTCGATATTACCTCAAAGAAGCTCCTAAGAGTAATAAATCGATCAGGCAAGAACAAGAAAAAGAATGGAAAGAGAAAAATGAAGCTTATCAATATCCAAGTTGGGAACAACTTCGCAATGAAGACTTAGAATTATCTCCTTATCTTCTTTTTACAATACTTGATATGGACAATAATGTAGTGAGAAGAATGGTAGCTGGAGCTACTGAGGGAATTGGCTCAATAACCTGGGATCTAAGATATACTGATGTTACTTCTCTTTCGCCAGATACAGATGTCAATAAACAGTCCTCTATGCCTGTACTTCCAGGTAAATATACGGTTTCGATGTCTTTAGTAGATGATACTGAGATTACTCCTCTCGCAAAATCATCACCATTCGAAGTGAAACCGCTAAACAACGACGTATTCACTGGCAATGATTTAGCATCTAATATTGATTTCAGAATGGAAATTGCGGCCCTGTACAAGAATCTGATCGGGTCTAGTTCTTATTTGAATACATTAGAAGATAATCTTGAAATATTAGAAAAAGCTGTTATTGTATCACCAAAATCAGACCTTACTGATATTGCCAAAATTAATTCAATGAAATTGAAGATTGAAGAGATTGGAGTGATTTTATTTGGTAATGAAACTATTAGTAAAAGAAATGGTCTCCAAACTCCTTCAGTTAATGATAGAATAGGTGATGTGCTTTATGCTTTATGGTATAGTTCAGGGCAACCAACCGCTGATCATAGTAAAACATTTAAAATTATGAAATCTGAGTTTGCTAAAGCATATTCAATGATGAAAGAGCTTGATAGTGATTTCGTTACGCTAGCTGAGAAAATGGAAATCAATAGTGGTACATGGCTACCAGGCATGTTACCTTCATCTTTATCAGAATAATGAAATAAGATTAAAATGGCCGCTTTCATTGAATGAGGGTGGCCTTTTTTTATGGATACTGAACTTATAATTATATCATACAATACTTCTGAACTTACACAGAAATGTATCTCATCCGCATATGAAATGGGAGGAATAGATGAGCTAAAAATTTGTGTTGTTGACAATTGCTCTACTGACTCGACTGTGGATGATATCTTAAGTAATTTCCCGGAAGTCAGACTAATTAGGAATAATGAAAATCTTGGTTATGCTAAAGCTTGTAATATTGGAGCACTTTCTTCGGAATCAGAGTTTATAATTCTCTCTAATTCTGATATAGAGTATAAACATAAGTCTATTAGAATTTTGATAGAAAGTCTGGCTGATCCTAAGATTGCTATAGCTGGCCCACAACAATTCTTCGCTAATGGACATTATCAAAGAAGTGCTGGTTTTGCTCCGGGTATCATTCAAGCATTATTTGATCTGGGAATAGATAAAATTTATAGAAACTTGGCTTGGAATATGAAACAATCACCCCAGTATCCCAATGGTTATATTGATGGAGGTGTTATTGCATTAAGAAAAGCTATTTATGAAGAGTTAGGGGGAATGGATGAAGACTTTTTCTTTTATTCAGAAGAAGCCGATTTGTCTTATAGAGCCTGGCAAAAAGGATATAGGAATGGAACTATTCGTGAAGCAGAAGTCATACATTATAGGGGGGGAAGTTCTGAAAATGTACCCAATGAAAAGGCAATTGACATGCTTATCAAATCCAAGAAACTCTTTATGGAAAAGCATAGAAGTGTCTTGAATCGCCATTTGGCTATACTAATTGAAAGGATTAATTATGGATTTAGAGCTTTTTTAGCAAAAAAAGGTATTACAATAGTACCTAAGAATAAGTCTGAAATCCTAGAGCTTTATTATAAGTCTTGGAGTAAAGTCTGAACTAATGGCACTGTATATAACAGATGAATGTATTGTATGCGGCAGATGTGAAAAGACCTGCCCTACAGAAAGTATCAGCCTGGGTGAAGAGATTTTTGTTATTAATGATAAAACTTGTAATGAATGCGAAGGCATTATTGGCGGATCACAATGTGCAGCGGTATGCCCAGTAGAATGTTGTGTTCAAATAGAAACAAAAAAGTCAACTAGTGTTTGAATATCATTTCAAACTCTTCTACTATTATATTTTCTACTTCACTTAGCTCTCTATTCTGAAATTTAGTGGCGGCTGCATAGATATGCCCTCCACCTCCATATTTTGATGCTATAAGATTAACATGCGGCGATTTTGATCTGAATGATACTTTAATCTCGCCGTTTTCACTAGTCTGGGTAATTAGAGCTGTAACCTGAACCTGCTCGATTTTGAGTGGTTCATTCACAATTCCTTCCTTATCTTCTATCGTGGCACTAGTCTCAACAAAATCCCTAGGAGCTAATGTAATTATTGCAGCATGACCGTCAGCAATAATATTCATCTTGTCAATTGCTCTCCCGGATAGTTTTAATGCCGATAATTTTTTTGAAGAATTTATTCTCTTGGCAATATCAACTGGATCGGCACCCCATTCAATTAATTCAGCTGCTTTTAGCAGTAAATCTTTTGTAGTTCTCGGAAAACTAAAACCACCTGAGTCAGTATAAATGCCTGTATAGAGACTCGTTGCAATCCTTTCTTTGGCTTCTCTGCTAACGGGGATCTCACCATCGAAGTAATTAAAAATTATCTCACATACTAACTGGCAAGTCGAACTGGCATCAGTATTAATGAAATAACTATGAGCAAATTCTTTTGGATCTTGATGGTGGTCGATTACAAGTGATTCAATATTATTAGTGTTTAGTAACTGGGCAACCATACCTGTTCTCTTAATATCATTCAAATCACATATAATAAACAAATCTGCCTGCATTACGAACTTATCAGCAACTTCACTCTCAGCAGATTTCTCGTCTAAACTTATTATACTTCCGGCAGGATCAAGATATGATAGATATGTAGGTACAGTATCATGAAGAATAATTGCAGCTTCTTTACCAATTGCTCTCAAGAATTCTCTCAACCCTATTACCGAGCCTATTGCGTCTCCATCAGGGCTAATATGTGCAGTAATTGCAATACGTCTTGCTTTCTGCAACTTTGTTATAACTTGCTGAGTATCAATAAAGTTCATATACAAAAAAGCCCCTTTTAAAAGGGGCATTTCAGGTTAATTATTTTGACTAGCAACCCACTTAATATTAAGATTTCGATTAGCTCCTGCTTCATCGAGTCGCTTCAGTGGGGCCGTATACGGAGCATTGGTTACTAATTCAGGTTCGTTCTTAGCCTCGGCAGCAATATTCAACATTGCATCACAAAATCCATCAAGATTCTGCTTATTCTCTGTCTCTGTAGGCTCAATAAGCATTGCCTCGCGTACAACAAGAGGGAAATATATTGTTGGGGCATGATAGCCATAGTCTAGAAGACGTTTTGCTATATCTCTGGTCGAAACACCTATCTGTTTCTGCCAATTCCCACTTATAATACACTCGTGCAGACAGAATCCATCAAAAGGAACTTCATAAGTACCTTTCAATCTGCTAAGAATATAATTTGCATTTATAATAGCATTTTTTGAAACATTGAAAAGTCCCTCAGGTCCGAGCATCCTCATATAAGTATAGGCCCTAACAAAAACACCAAAATTACCCATAAATGCATTGACCTTTCCAATTGACTTCTCAGGCGTAACCATTTTATACATGTCACCCTCCAGATCAACAATAGGACCTGGAAGATAAGGTCTCAATCTTTCACTAACACAAATTGGTCCAGCTCCAGGGCCACCGCCTCCATGAGGGGTCGAAAATGTCTTGTGTAAATTAATATGAACACAATCAAACTTCATATCACCCGGCCGAGCTATACCTAGGAGCGCATTCATATTGGCCCCATCCATATACATTAGTCCACCACAATCTTCTACAGCTTTCTGTATCTCTACGATATCAATTTCAAAGAGACCAAGTGTATTTGGATTTGTTAACATCAGACCAGCAACCTGATCATCACACTTTGCCTTAAGATCATTGAGATCAATACGTCCTTGCGAATCTGATTTGATACTAACTACAGTAAAACCAGCTATAGCTGCGGAAGCCGGATTAGTACCATGGGCAGAATCAGGAATCAGGATTTTAGTTCGCTTAGTATCACCTCGATCCAAATGATAAGCTCTGAAAATCAATATACCAGTCAATTCACCTTGAGAACCTGCAGCTGGCTGCAACGAACAGCCAGGCAGACCAGTAATTGCTTTAAGACAATTATTCAGATCATACATTAGCTTGAGTGCACCTTGTGCATCTTCTTCCTCAGCTGAAGGATGGAGTCCGGCAAAACCAGGAAGAGAAGCTGTTTGCTCATTCACCTTTGGATTATATTTCATAGTACATGAACCCAAAGGATACATCCCTTCTTCTATATTGAAGTTAAGATGGCTGAGATGCTGAAAATGTCTGGCAACTTCTATTTCACTGACTTCAGGTAAAAGCGTAGATGTAGTGCGAAGAAGCTTTGGTTGGATTGTATCTGTAGGATTATATTCTTCTGCATATGGCTTGGGAAGAGAATACCCTACTCTCCCAGCACTTGATTTTTCGAAAATCAATTGTTCCATTATATGCTATTACCTTTCGTAAGTATATTCAGTGAATTCCGAGCAGCATCCTGTTCGGCTTTTTGTTTATTTTCACCAATACCTATTGCAAGTTGTTGCTCTCCCGAATAGGCTTGTACGGTGAATTTCTTGTCGTGATCAGGCCCTTCTTTCTCCACTACAACATAATTTGGAGCAAGTTTGGATTCAGATTGCAGAAGCTCTTGCAACCTGCTTTTATAATTTTTGTCTGCCCTACTCATATATCCGGAGGCAAGAGGCATAAATCTCTCTAAGACAAACTTCTCAACCTCGCGATAACCTTTATCAAGATAAACAGCAGCAATTAATGACTCCATGGCATCAGCCAACATCGAAGGAGCACTCGCTTTCTTCATAGCTGCTTGGGCACCATAGCTCATTATTAGAAGTTCGCCAATTCCAAGTTTCCCGGCACAGTCAATCAAAGTGTCTTTATTGACTATGTTTGAGCGGAGTTTTGATAAAGTTCCTTCCGGAAGTTTATCATGATGTAGGAAAAGATAGTCCGAAACAATCATATCAAGTACTGCATCGCCTAAGAACTCTAGTCGCTCATTTGACTCAAGCTTCAATTCAGGACGTACCTGCAAAAAAGATCGATGAGTCAAAGCCCTTTCATAAACACCAATATCAGATATCTGATAACCAACTATATTTTCAATATGAAGAACTTGTTCGGGAGTTAAGATCCCGTGAAATGGAAAAACTATTTGCGGTTTATAGCTGTCAACAGAATCTTTTTTACCAATTAAACCAGCAAAAAGTGATGACAGCTCTTTGCGCATCAAGAATCATATTTTTTAAAACAAACAGTTGCATTATGACCACCAAAACCAAAAGTATTACTCAGAGCAGCACTAATATTGACTTTAGTCGAACTATTGGGTGAATAATTCAAATCACAATCAGGGTCTGGTGTTTCATAATTAATTGTTGGTGGCGCTACACTCTCTTGAATTGCTTTTATAGTAGCAATAGCTTCAATAGCTCCTGCTGCCCCCAGCAGATGCCCAGTCATTGATTTGGTAGATGAAATTATAAGATTTTGAGCATGATCACCAAACACACTTTTTATAGCAGCAGATTCATTTTTATCATTGTAAGGTGTAGAAGTGCCATGAGCATTTATATACTGTATATCATTAATTGATAAATTGGCATCTTCAAGAGCAAGCCTCATAGAGCGAACAGCACCTTCACCTCCCGGGGCAGGTTGGGTAATATGGAACGCATCATCTGTCATCCCTATTCCAGCAACTTCTGCATAGATTTTCGCACCCCTATTCTTGGCATGTTCTTCAGTCTCAAAAACAAGGATACCCGCACCTTCACCTATTACAAATCCATCACGATCTGCGTCAAACGGACGAGAAGCTTTTGATGGTTCTTCATTCCTGGTAGAAAGTGCCTTCATAGAATTAAAGCCACCCACCCCCATAGGACAAACAACAGCTTCCGAACCACCTACTACCATCATATCAGCATTACCACGCTGCATGATCATTAGCGCATCAGCAATAGAATGATTAGATGTTGCACATGCCGATACGGTACCATAATTTGGTCCTTTTAATCCGTATCTAATAGCAATATAACCAGCTGCTATATCACCGATCAGCATAGGCACAAAGAAAGGTGAGATCCTATCTGGAGAACCATCTCTGTCATATAAGTTTTGTTGCTGATGGTGGTAGGTCCACATACCCCCAATCCCAGAACCAACTACAACACCAACTCTTTCTCTATCAATAGAGTCATTAGAGAAATCCAAACCTGCATCGGCTACAGCCATTTCTGCTGAAGACATAGCATACTGAGTAAAGAGGTCCATCTTCTGAACTTCTTTTCTATTCAGATGCAAAAGGGGATCATAATCTTTTACTTCGCACGCAAACTTAGTTTTGAACTTCTCAGCATCAAACTTAGTTATTGGTGCACCCCCACTTTTACCAGCTAACAGACTGCTCCAGTAGTCTTCCAGACTATTGCCTATTGGGGTAACAGCCCCCATTCCAGTAACTACGATTTTCGGGAAATCATATCTAGCCATAACTAATCAACTTCTTTTTTATCAGTTTTGGCTATTCAAATATGAAATCACATCTCCAACAGTCTGGATTTTCTCTGCGTCATCATCTTCTATAGTAATATCGAATTCTTTTTCGAATTCCATTATTAGCTCAACAGTATCAAGTGAATCTGCACCCAAATCTTTAGTGAAAGATGCCGGCTCAGTTACTTGTGAGGCCTCTACACCAAGTTTTTTCACTATAATATCGGTTACTCTTTCTTGTACGTTCTCTGGCATTTATATACCTTCTTATTAATAATTAAGTATGTATTTTACATTGCTAAGCCACCGTCTACATGTATCACCTGCCCAGTGATATAAGACGATGATCCGTTTGCGAAGAAATACACAGTATCTGCAATTTCTTCTGGCAGACCAGCTCTTTTGAGAGGTATACCCTCTGCAAAAGTCTTAATCTGCTCCTCCGTTAATTTTGCCGTCATATCAGTTTGGACAAAACCAGGAGCTACTAAATTAACTAAAATATTTCTGCTCGCCAATTCTTTGGCCAGTGATTTAGTCAGTCCAACCAACCCAGCCTTAGCGGCAGAATAGTTTACTTGCCCTGCATTTCCTGTTGTGCCAACGATTGAACCTATATTTATTATACGCCCCTTTCTCTGCCCCATCATTTGTCGGGCAACAGCCTTAGAAGTATTAAATACTCCTTTAAGATTGATATCAAGGACAGCATCCCAGTCTGCTTCAGACATCCGCATAATTAAATTATCCTTTGTAACACCCGCATTATTGACAAGTACATCTATCGAACCATTCTCTTTGGCAATAATCTCAAAGGTGTCTTTAACGGATCCAAAATCTGAAACATCACACTGAACAAATGATATATTAGGATGTAATGAACTGGCCATCGAGTTATCTCCGGATCTGCCCAGTGCTATCACATTAAATCCATTTTCCGCAAGTTTTTTTGAAATGGCAGCACCTATGCCTTTAAGCCCGCCTGTTACTATAGCATTTTGCATTTGATATTTCACCTATTGAAATTCAAGATATCTTGATACTTATCAATTCCCACAATAGAGTCTGCGGTTATAGTCCTTTTCGTAAGTCCTTGGAGAACCTTACCCGGACCAATCTCAATATACTCAGTATAGCCATCAGATTCCATATTCTTCAGGATAGAACTCCAAAGGACACTACCTGTTAATTGTTCCACCAGATTTTTTTTAAGTATGGCACTTTCTCGGTTAGCTTTAGCATCAATATTCTGGTATACATCTATCGTAGCACTATGAAATTCTGCATTTTCAATTTCCTTAGCCAGTTCTGCTTTTGCATCATTAAGGAGAGGAGAATGAAAAGCACCAGATACATTTAACTCTTTCACTATTTTCGCACCGATCTCTTTGAATTGAGGGGCTGATTCTCTGAGATAATCTCTGTCACCTGAAACAACAACCTGACCTGGAGAATTAAAGTTCGCTGCAACAATTATATTCCCATTACCAGTTTCCGAAAGCTCTTTACAAAGTAAATTTACCTTATCATCATCGGCTCCAACAACCGCAAACATTGTTCCCGGCTTTTTTTCACCAGAATGAAACATCAACTGCCCTCTTTTAGCAACAAGCTTAAGACCTGTTTGCCAATCATAGACACGGGCAGCATAAAGAGCAGCAAACTCTCCAACTGAATGGCCAGCTACTCCCGAGCAGTCAAGTTGAGATGAAATAATATCAAAGGCTAGTGTCGAATGGATATAAAGAGCCGGTTGGGTATAGCGTGTCTCCACAAGTCTTTCCGAATCCAGATCAGCCATAATATCAGATATGCTGTAACCCAGTATCTGATCAGCCATCTGGAGCTTTTCCTTTGCTTCTGAAGACTTCTCAACATAGTCTGCTAACATACCTTTATACTGGGAACCCTGCCCAGGAAACAAAATTGCCTGCTTACCCATTAGCTTTTCATTATTTGTTCAAATTCCAACGTAAATAAACTGATCCCCAAGTAAACCCAGCCCCAAAGCTAGCCAGAATAAGTCTATCACCTTTTCTCAGTTTACCTTTCTGATTCCATTCTGAAAGACATATCGGAATTGTACCAGCTGTAGTATTACCGTATTTTTCAATGTTTATCATAACCTTATCAAGCCCAACTCCCATCCTGTCAGCTGTAGCTGAAATTATCCTATGATTAGCCTGATGAGGAACTAGATAAGCTATGTCTTCAGATTTCAAATTATTCTTTTCCATGATTTCTGCTGATACATCAGCCATACCTACAACAGCATATCTAAAAACATTTTTACCATCTTGAAAAACAAAGTGTTCGCGGTTTTCAATTGTATCAATTGACGCCGGCTTACGAGAACCACCAGCCTTCTGGTGCAGGAATTTTCCTCCAGCCCCATCAATATGCAATATACTATCCAGCATACCTAGCTCAGTATCATTGCTCTCCTCGATCAGACATACACCAGCCCCATCACCAAACAGTATTGCAGTAGCTCTATCTTGCATGTCAAGTATAGAAGTCATTTTATCGGCACCGCATAGCAGTATTTTCTTAGCAACTCCAGAATCAACTAGTTTACATGCAGTGACATAAGCGAATAGGAAGCCTGAGCAGGCTGCTGATATATCATAGCCCCAGGCATTTTTCAGACCTAGCTTATCTTGTACCACAGCAGCAGTCGAAGGATAGAAATGATCAGGTGTAACCGTTGCCACAATTACCATATCAATCTCGTCCTTCTCAATCCCTCGCTTTTTTATACACTCTTCTGCAGCAGGTACAATTAGATCAGAAGTAGCTTGATCTGGAGCAGCATGGCGACGCTCTCTGATACCTGTACGTTCCATGATCCATTTGTCGCTTGTATCAAGATAACTCTCGAAGAACGCATTATCTGCAATTTTTTCAGGCAGATAGTGTGCGATTGAGGTAATTGTAGCAGGCATATCTGTTTGGGTTAGTTATTGCTATTGAAACGCAATCTAAACATTCTTAGTCTTTTTTATCAGAATGTGTTTATAAGTATTGGCAATTATCAGGAGAGAGCCAGTTCTAGTTTTTCGTTGAAACCTGATTCTACAAGCTCTTTGGAGCGAAGAATCATATTCATTACAGCTTTAGGGCTGGATTTGCCATGCCCAATAATCACTGTACCATTTACACCTAAAAGAGGTACACCTCCATATTCTTGGTAGTCGAACTCTTTGAATACATCCCTGAGAGTAGGGACAGTCAGCCCCACCTTGACCTTATTAAGAGCTTTTTTATTTGAATAGTTTTCGAGAGAAGACTTAAAGAACCCTAAAAAACTCTCAGCAAATTTCAGAATGATATTACCAATAAAACCATCACAAACCATTACATCAGCTTTACCACTGAAGATATCACGGCCTTCCATGTTACCAACAAAATTCAGATCGCTATTTGATATAAGTTTATAAGCTTCCTGAACAGCGGCTGTTCCTTTACTAGGCTCTTCACCTATATTAAGTAATGATATTTTAGGAGATTCAATACCGAACATAAGCTTACAATACAAAGAACCCATAATCGCAAATTCATAAAGAAATCTGGGTTTAGCATCAATATTAGCCCCGGCATCGATAATAAGAGTAGGTTTGCCAGCTGAAGTAGGAAAAAAAGTTCCTATGGTAGGTCGATGTACCCCTTGCACTCGCCCTAAGATAACAGTACTTGTTGCCAACATTGCCCCAGTGTTACCGGCCGACAGGAAAGCATCAGCTTTACCCTCCTTGCATAAAGAAAGACCCACAGCCATAGAAGAGTCTTTTTTATTTTTAAGGGCTGTAGATGCATCATCATCCATCGTGACGATCTCACTGGCATGAATCACTTCTATATCAAGATTTTTGGTCTTACGCTGGCCTAACTCATCTTGAATCAGAGTAGAGTCTCCGACAAGAATAATAGAAGCAGAGCCCCTATAACTATTAAGGAACATTATTGCACCATCTATTTCATTTTTTGGTGCAAAATCACCACCCATAGCATCAATAGCTATGCGAAGTTTATCAGGACGGGACTGGTCGCTCGATGACATCGATATCAGTCGAACTTTCTGCCGTTATAGTAAAACACTTTCCTGCCATCTTCTTTGACAGCAGAAGCTCTGTGATTCAACTTTGGTTCATCAGTTTGTTTACATTCTACCAGAGTTGGAGATTCTAGTTTTATGTGCGTTCTTCTTTTATCTCTTCGAGATTTCGATATTTTACGCTTCGGATGTGCCATGGTATCAGTATTATTTTTAGTTAAGTTTTATCTTTTTCAAAACAGCCCATCTATCGTCATGAGCTTTATCTTCTTTTCCGATATTGATTTTTTTACTTGTCATTCCCGGATGAAGATCTTCAAGTTCTTTACCAACATATTTTGGTGAGATTCGTTTCATCGGCAGTGCCAGTGAAAGAGCCTCACTTATTGAGTCTGAAATATCAATTTCAGTTTCATCTTCTAAGATATATATTACATCAGGTTCTTCATCATTCTTAGATTTTTCCCCGATAATAACATCAATCTCAAAACTAGCTCGAATTTCTTGCTCGTACTCTTCCAGAGACAAATCACATTCTAGCCTAGCAGTACCAGTAGCATTGCCCGATAGGATGTATCTGTCTTGATGAGTAACGATCTTACCCGTAACACACACCTTATCATAGAATTCACTAAATAGCCTTGGCATTTTATTAGCATCTTCTGATAGAGAGAACTCAAGCCCTTCCGAACCTAAGGAACGTATGTACACTTTTAGCATATGTAGAGCTACTCAAAAAAGTCTGCAAAATTAAGAAACATTTATCTACAAACAAAACCAAGGCCCTTAGTACTAAGGGCCTTGGTTCATAAATAATCATAATAACTTAACAGCCTAAGCCACCAGAGAGTTTTTTTGCAGTTTTATTTTTAGGGTTAATCTCAAGAGCTTTATTATAGGCTTTACATGCTTCCGATACATTTTGTAATGCTTGCTCCGAAAGACCAAGATATATAAAAGCATATTCACTATTAGGAGCAATTGCCACCCATTCCTTAGATATCACATTAAGCGTATTATAATCTTTAGTCTTTTGATAATAGCTTGCTAATTTTCCATAGGTTGAATTAAGCAGTCTTGAGTTATCCTTACTTGTATCGGCTTTGGCAGTCGTTATGATCTTTTTATATTCATCAAGCGCTTTGTCTTCTTGCCCAAGATTCACATAAGCATCAGCAAGATAAAGGATAGCCTGAGTATTATTTGAATCCAGACTAATTGCCGTTTCAAGTGATTTCTGGGCTTCAGTATACTTCTCAGTAAATAGATAACACAAACCTTGGTAATAATAGGCTAATGCATCTGTAGCAGGATCATTACAGGCTTCAAGTGCCAAACGTTTGTTAAGAAACCAAAGAGCGTCATCATATTGCTTCATACTCACCAGTAATTGGCCTACTGTCTTCATTACCTGGCATTGCTTCTCTGGTGCCTCTTGTACAAGCTCTTTGTAGAGAGCAATAGCATTTGTAGTATCACCGGTGAAAAGTGTTGCAGTAGCTAATCTTCTTCGGTCATTCAGATCTAAAGCCATTGTTTTGCTAAGAATCTCAAACTCTTCACGAGCTTTAGCATATTCTCTCTGGTCTGAATAGCACCGAGCAAGCATAAGAGATGCTTTCTCCTTAACCGAATCAATTCGCTGGGCAACTAGCTTAAGGTGAGGAGCTGCCGAATCGCAAGATCCCAATTGATTAAAAGACTGTGCTAAAAACCACCTACCTAAGTCACCATCTGGTCTTAGCTTCACATATTTTGAAAGTGCCTTAGCAGCTGGCAAAAACTGATTTGACCAAAACAATATCTTACCTTCTTCGAAATAAGCTTTGGCATTGTTAGGATCCTGTAGAGTGACTTTGTTATACTCCTCTAAAGCCTTTTTAAAATACATATTACCAAGCTCTTTGGTACTTTCATCAGTTCTCTGTCCTAACCAATAATAAGCTTCCGCAAGATTAATTCTTGCATCAATATATGTAGAATCAATCGCAAGCAATTTCTCATAATTGTCTTTCGAGACATCGTATACTCTTTGGATATGGTATACATCACCCAGAAATTTCAGTGCATCAAGATTTTCAGGATCATCTCGAATGATTCGATCAGCCTGCTTACGAGCTGCATCATAATCGCCTTTTTTCGCTAAAACATCAATTAATGCAATCTGATACTCGATTTTATCCTCATCGTCAATTGCATCTTTCATCTGATTAAGCGCCCGATCATGATTACCTAATCTGGAATTCGCCCTGGATAAGCGGTATAAAATATAATGTTCATCACCTTCTATTTCATATGCATTTACATAATATTTGTATGCTTCTTGAATGTTCTCCATCTCAAAAAACACATCTCCAAATAATAGCTGCGCTCTATCATCTTTTTTATACTTATTCTCGATCTTCTTGATCATCTCTACAGCCGCAACATAATCTTTAGCTTCATAAAGCTTTTGAAGATCATCTTTGGTCTGAGATAAAACCACAACAGATGAAAATGCAAAAAGTAGCAATAGAGTTTTCTTTATATCTATCATATCTTTCTTACCATTTTATTGCCCAAAGCTTAGAGTTCAGACAATAGGTTTCAATTAAGGTTTAATGAACAATAATTATAGCGTTGATTCCGGATTTACAATAACCACTACTGTGGCTGGAGTTTATATTTAACATGTTCTCCCTGGATCCCTTGTTCTGTAAAAAAAGTTTGAGTAAATCTATCCTCTCCCAAATAACGGGCAAAGAAGAAGTAATTATCTTTTATATCTTGCTGTAAATAAATCCAATGAGTAACTATATATGGATACTGTCTCATTATTACGTACGAGGCATGTACTGGTTTGGGTCTGATTTGCCCTTTACCAAGATCCTTATTGGCTTTTTTAACATTATCCTCGCCAATAATATCATTGGAGTTATATCCTATTTTAATGAGCTTAACCCTAGATGTATCCATGGCCACTTGTGATAGAAAAGCGAGTCCAAGTTGGTATTCTCCGTTGGCCACCAAATCAGTAATATTTTCACTACCGGTCATTGTAGTAACCCGCTCCTCAATTGTTATTGGCTTATAGCGGAATATATGCCTGGAAATTGCAGAATAAACTGATGACTTAGTATCAGGAACAACTATCCTTGGATCTTCTTCTAAGAAACCATAATCAGAAGTAAGACTATACTTAGGATTAGACATGTAATTGACTAACTCTAAGTGATTAAGTGTATCAAGCGGTGAATTCTTCTGAGCTATTACTACAAGAGCATCATGAGCCAGCGCAATACGTTTGAATGGCTCAACAGAGTGAGCAACCATCAGCGAATCCTCACGGGGCGTATAAGTTCGGGATGAGATCAGCATTGGTGTTCTGCCAGACAGAAGCTGCCTGAAACCTTCAAACGTGTCATCAGCAGTTAAGTCTAAAGTGACATTCATATCCTTAGCTTCATAATGCTTAAATAAAGTATCCATCAGAGGCAAAAGACCTTGTTCAATATATCCTTTCAATACTATGGGATCATTAGATACTTCTTCTGTTTCACCACACGAATATAGGCCTTGTATCAGGACAAGTGCTAAGATCAATCTGCAAAATTGTGTTTTCATATCGGTAAGGACGTTTGAAAAGATGTTTTTATTCGAATTGTGGTAAATTTCATGAATTATCAGAATTTGAATTCTCTGAAAAATTGAATTTCTTTGACTTTATACGATAGAGAGCAATTCTGTATATACCAAACAGAGTTAAGATAAGGCCACCGGCAATCCTAACATTATTATTTGCCTGCTCATCATCATAAGGTGATATTTCCAGCACACCAAATAAAATTAGCAAGCCTGCTATTACATAAATCGAACGAAAAAAATAATTTATAAAAGCTGATGTCAATAGAAATCCTATCAGTAGTCTCTAGTTATGAAATCATATATCAATCTAGAAGTCAATATCTAAACTTATTTAGAAGTAAGTTCGGTATGAATACTTTTTTATACAACAAAGTCGCGATAGATGTTAGTATATCGCGACTTTACTATTAAAACAATTGATTATAATACCATCAGTTCTGTAGTTTAAACCTAAATGGTACTGTAGTCCAATATGCTACAGGTCGTCCACCCTGAGTAGCAATTGTAAATCTACCTGCTTTATTTATAGCAGAAATCGCTGCAGGTTCTAATATGGAATTATCACTCTGGAGCACTTGTGTCTTTTTTACTGAACCATCTTTATCAATCAATACTCGAATAATAACCTTACCTTCGATACCAGCACGCTTAGCTACATCAGGATACTCAAGATAGTCATAAAGAACAGACATATCAGGAGTAACATCGTTATCAAACACCTGGAAAGCATCAGGATCAGGCTCTTCTTCTCTGACCTGTACATCAACGTCCACATCAGAGAATTCTATATTATCCGAAAATCCGCCAAGATCTTCTCCCAGTCCACCCTCAGCTGATGCTCTATCCATAACATCAAGATCAGCAAAATCCTGCATATCAGGAGTAATCTCGGCATCAGGTACTGGCACAGGTGTACCAGCTCTGGCAGCAGGGCCACCCTGAACTACCACATTTGCTGGTGGCGGCGGCGGCGGCGGGGCATCATTTTGCTCAGCAGTCTGAGGTGTAATGTCAATCTGTTCGATACGAGCCAAAGGATAGATTTTATTTGCTATATCTTTGGGTTGAAACAGAAATTGTATGAAAAAGAAGAGTGCAAGTAGTAAGATACCGGAAAATGTAATAACAAATGCCCGTATCGTATTCTTATTAATAAACTCTTTTAACTCTCTTGCACCATAGCCCGAGGGCTTAGGTATTGCAATTGCTCTTGCCATTTTTATGAGTCTCCTCCGTCAGATGATTCTCCCCCACCCGCTTCATCAATTTTTTTCTGGTCATCCTCAGTCCATTCGGACAGAGTAAATTTCCTTTTGCGCTGCATCGGTAGTCCTGTCTCAGGGTCAGTATCATTAGAAATTTCTTTAATGATACTTTGCTCAGCAAGATTAAGTTCGTCTAATACATTTACAACTTTACCATATGGTGCTTTCGGATGTGATTTCAGCACAGTAATCAATCTATTCTTTATCTCAAGATTCTTTGTGACAGCTGTTGCTCGCAAATCGCTCATCGGCAACTTCTGAGCATCTTCCTTGGCTTGATAGTACCATAATCCACCATCTTCACCGATCAGAAGTGTCATTAACTCAGACTCTTTTACCGGCACATCTTCCTTAGCCTCCGGTGGCATTTTCATGTCCATAATTGTAGGCTGAGTAAGAGTTGTTGTAAACATGAAGAAAGTAAGCAAAAGGAATGTAATATCCACCAATGGTGTCATATCCAAATGGAAGCCAAGTCGCTTAGCCTGCTTCCTCTTCTTGCTCTTCCCTCTTTTTGGCTTAGGGCCGCCTCCTAGTGAACCGCCACCTGCCATAATAAAACTCCGTTTTTTATATTCAAAATTTGGGGTTGCTTTTTATATAGCAACTAGATCAAACAATTATACTGTCATCCACTGGTCTTATCAGTGACATAGCTGAAGTTGGTAAATAGATTTCGCCTGAGTAACTCCATAGCATCATATACCCATACAAAATCCACATCCCTATCAGCATCGATAGCAAACTCCGTATCAGGATTAACTCTCCTAACCTCACCAATTACTACTGCAAGCTCTTCAAGAGAGTTGATGGGTAATTGTGCATTGTCTACTCTATCTTTAAAAGCAGGATCTTTGTCAGCAGCCCTTTGCTTTACCTCCACCCAATCATTGGCATTTAACATCTCAAAATAATAAGATGTATCACGCTGAGTAGTGTCAGCAAAAGCGACTTTAATAACAGCAAGCTGAGCCTCGGGAAGCTTATCATCCTGCGCAACTGCTACGGGCCTCTCAATCACGAAAGTCTGTTCAGACTCGGCCTCTGACTTGAATTTGGCCGTAAACATGAAGAAAGTAAGCAAGAGGAATGTAATATCCACTAGCGGAGTCATATCTATGACAAAACCAGCTCTTTTAACTTTAATTTTAGCCAATTTGCTAAGCCTCTTTTGGTTTACAAACTAATAGCCTTTAGAATATTGGCTTACTTTTTAACTCTAACAGTAAAAATCTGTACAACTGAAAGGATAGCCTCATCCATCATATAAATAAACTGGTCTACCTTAGTTGTAAAGAAATTATATGCAACAATCGCGATTACAGCACCAATAAGCCCACCAGCCGTATTATAAAGTGCTTCTGAGATACCAATTGCCAGCTGAGTAGCAGCAGCTGCTGCATCGGCAGCCAAAGCCTGGAATGCTCGAATCATACCAACAGTGGTACCCAAAAGACCAACCATTGTAGAGATTGATGCAACCGTTGATAGAATTGGAAGATTTTTCTCAAGTAGTGGTGTTTCAAGATTCATTGACTCATCGATAGAGCGTTGTACCTCGCCAATCTTCTGAGCATCATTAAGCTGCGGATCACCTTCAACTTCCTTGAATCTAACTATAGCAGCACGCATTACATTTGCTATAGAACCTCTTTGCTGGTCGCACAAAGCAAGTGCTTTGTCAAGATCACCTTCTGCTAGCAAGTCAATCAATTCTTTGATAAACTTCTCAGGATTTCCTTTGCCTTTGGCTTTGTTAATGGAAAGGAATCTTTCTATAGTATAGGCAATTGCGAGTATGATAAAAGTTATCAACAGCGCTACAAGAGGCCCGCCGGTATATATATAACCTAACGCATTCTTTGGTTCGTGGAAATCGCCATTAACGAAGTTATCTGGATTCCCTAGTATGAAGTAGAATACTAGAAAGGCAACTGCCGTAGCAGATATTATAAGGATAATGTTAAACAGGTTTTTCATTGGAAAAACATCCTGAAGTTTGTTATTGGTTATTTAATTTCATTTCTAATTTATCGCAAACAACTTATCAAGTTTAGTCATTTTGAACAGTTCGTGAATATTTTCAGGCAAATTTACAATTACCATTTTAATTCCTTTTCTCTTAAGGTGCGAGTTTGAACCAATTAAAACACCCAGAGCCGTAGAATTCATATATGTCACCCCGTCCATATCCAAAACAACTTCACCAGTATCTGCCGGGTGCTCATCCTTGAGAGCTATTGCTAGTGAATCAGTTTCTTCTCCACCCACAAACTGACCAGACAGTTTTACACGAAGAATTCCTTCCTCATGTTCTTGTATTAATCTCGACATTTACTAAACGCTTTTTGCCTTTATGCTAAATCTTTTGCAGCAAGATAAATATTAGAAACCTAACACGCTGTTTCTTATTACCCTATCTTGGCAAAAAAACATAAAATTAACGTTATCTTAACTTTTCATATCATTCTGTAATGCATAAAATCAGCTTCTGATCTATACTCGACAACAAAACGCATATGGTTAATAGATATTTAGTTAATGGGTAGAACATTATCAAAATCAGAATAAATGTAATTGCTCAATCAATTATTCTTCATTCTAATCTTACAAAATCTTACTATTCTCTGACTATCTTTATAAAAATCAACACTCAAGTAGTTTGTTGTAATTAGATTTTCTATTTGATATTCCTGATCTTTTCCGAATTCCAGCCACATCTCTCCTTCGTCAGACACAATGTCACGAAAAATTGTTACAAACCTTTTGTAGAAGATGAAACCATCGGAAAAATCTGTCAGAGCTGACTGTGGTTCATAATATTTTATCTCACGCTGTAGGGTTTGGTATTCAGCAGCTGAAATATAAGGTGGATTACTCACAACCAGATCATACTTTCCATTCGGTATTACAGATAGCATATCCGCCTGATAGAATTCAACATTATCGACTTTATTTCTTATTGAATTAAATTTAGCTAATTCAATGGCATCAGCACTAATATCCACACCGACAACTTTACTCTCTTTAAATTCCTTGGCTAGTGCTAAAGCTATAGCACCGGTACCTGTACCAACATCAATTATCTTACCTGGTAAAAGTTTTTTTTGTTGGTAGTGCATGACTATTTGATGCACCATGTCCTCTGTTTCAGGCCTGGGAATCAAAGCTCTTTGATCACATTTCAGGTTGAGTCCATAGAAATCCCAACTACCAAGAATATACTGGAGCGGCTCGCCTGCTGCTCTGCGCTTGACCATAGCCCTTATCGAATCCAACTCGGTTTCGGTAAACGGACGATCATATTTAGTATAAAGCGACAATCTATCGTAACCAAGAGATTGTCTGATAATCCACTCAATCGTTTTCTTGGGTGAATCTATATTTTGCTTACTAAAATAGCTCTCACCCCATTCTATCATATCAATGATAGTCCATATTCTCTTCCGATTCAATGGGGTGGATTTCCTAAAGATACCATCTGATTAATATCTTCAGCTACCCTAAGTGCCTCTGCTGCTGCTTCAGCATCAGCACCTATAGATTTACCACCATTAATTGCCTTGACAAATTCTTTTTGTTCTTCACCAATAGCATTGAGAGATTCAACTTCTGGTTTCGAGTAAAAGATCGCTCGTTTCGTAGTGCCAGAATCAATACTACCTAAGTTCATAGCAGGTACCGATCCATTCCCAGATTGTTCATTTTCATCTGAGATAGAATATACTTCCACATCTGGCTTACCAAAGTCTATTGAGAAATAAGCATCTTTCTGGAAGACTCTCATTTTTCTCATAGGATTAGCCGAAATTCTACTGGCGGTAAGATTAGCTACCAAACCACTTTCAAATTTGATTCTGGCATTACAAATATCAGGTGTATCTGTAATTACGGCAACACCATTTGCATCAATTGACTCTACTTTGCTCTGAGCTAGCCATAAAACAATATCAATATCATGGATCATAAGGTCATGAATAACAGACACATCAGTTGCTCTGGATCTAAACTGACTAAGTCTGTGTGCCTCAATAAACATTGGCTGTATTTGGTAGTCTTTCAGAGCTGCTATTGCCGGATTAAATCTTTCTACGTGGCCAACACGGATTACAGCCCCTGTTTGTTTGGCAAGATCAATCAGTGACTCGGCTTCCTGGTATGTTGCCGTAATAGGTTTCTCGATAAGACAATGCACGCCTTTGGCCAAAAAATGACGGGCTACTTCGAAATGGTGAACTGTAGAGGTGGCTATTGTAACTGCATCACATACTTCTGCAGCAGCCTCTATAGACTCAAAAGCTTTAATATTCAATGCGGATGCAAAACTGGATACTTTCTCGTGTTCAATATCATATAAGCCAACTAATTCGACTTCATGGTTTTCAGACCAGAGCTTAGCATGAATACTGCCCAAATGCCCTACTCCAATAACACCAACTTTTTTCTTCATACTCAGATATTATTTTTTGTGATATTCATAGATACCAAATCTAACACTCTCAAAGGATAAAACTCAATTTAAATCTATAGAGTAACTATGATAGCACAATCATTAAAACAAACTATTCTTAAGGTATCTATCTTCATACTTTTTTATATCAAATTTTCGTTTCAACCCATTATAGTTCATATATCTTATTTTTCCGAAAATATCTCTTTCTTTCCACCCCTGATCATGAACTCCTCCTATTGACCAAGCTACACCCACAAAACCATTAGGATCTCTCCCATCAAGCTGATACTTATCATTTAGATATAATGCTATTTCATAAGCTAATTCATAATTTTCAGTCCATTCTAGAATTTTCTTGGCCCAATACATTCTCATATAACCATGCATTTTTCCTTCAGTCGTAAGCTGTAACTGCGCTGCATTCCAAGCCGGATCATGAGTTTGGGCTTTTTCAAATTCATCCAGATTATATAAGTAATCTCTCCGATCATCATTGTGTTGAGCAAGTGTTTCTCTAGCCCAACCAGGGAAGCATTTCACTGAATCATAATTTTGATTATAAAAACAGAAATTCTCAGCTAACTCAGCTCGGACAATAAGCTCTTCCAAAAATACCTCACTACTGCTTTTATTAGCTGAATTTGTAGCCTCGAGTATCTTCAGTGCAATTCTTTGACGGGAAATAAAGCCGTAGTTGACATATGGTGAAAGATCAGAAAGATTATCATCAGCTGGCTCATTCCGACCTTTAGCATAGTTCTCCAATCTAGTCAAAATAAAATTATTCAGAGTTTTAATACCTTCGCGTCTGCCTGACAGATACCTTGGCGACATTTCAGGGCCAAAGTCATACTTATTCTTCAAACCCTCTAATGACGCAATGCATAAACCCTTGATTCTTTTAGTGTTATAAGAATAGGTCTGGAGTTGAGGGATTTCAGTTAAAAATCTATCAAGCAATTTATTGATCTTGGGTCTGATGGTTCTGGCTGCTAATTCTTGCTTATCCGAGACATAACGACAAGGTACTATATTATGAGTATCAATCTCAATTCGATTAACACTTATCCCCCAAAAAGCTTCTCTCTTATATCTAATATTGGGTTTGAGAACATCAAAGTCTGTAATTATATGGCTGATATCAAATTTTCTAATTACATTTTTGATGTTCTGTGAAGGATTACCTTCTGTGACATGAACCGGAACATTGATTTCACTGAAATCATGAATCATTCCTTCCAACCCATTAATGAAGAAACCAAATGTACGTCTATTAGCGTGATATAAGTCATCCGGAATATTCTTTAATACAATTAGAGGAACTCTATGATGCTGAGCTAGATAATAAGCATAAATAAAAGCCCAGTTATCCTGAGCTCTGTTATCTCTTGTAATCCAATAAGCAACTGTCCCAACAGCCTCCATATTATTTTGTGAGACTATATTAACTCTTTCATTGGGATAATCTAGCAGGAACTTATCAGACATCTAAGTGCTTAGTACTATTACTATTTATATATCTTAGCCTAACATCGCCGTCAAAAACCTTAGTATCATATAAGTACCACTCATATCTATCAGTCAGCTTATGAAGATCAATATCAGCTACCATATTTTTACCTTTGCCCATTAGAAATGGTGCTATATAAACTACAAATTCATCCACTAATCCTAATTGCATAAATGAAGCAAGTAGAGTTGGTCCACATTCAAGGAGAATATGATTTGTATTAGACTGGTGAGATATCTTTATTAAATGATCTACTGAAGGTAATTCAGTAAAGATTGTTACTTGCCTATCATTGTATTTATAAATCTCAGAATCAGATCTTATTTCCCTTTGTCCTTGATAAACATAGAGATCAGGATTCCTGCTCTTAGCATCTCTTACTGTAAATCTAGGATTATCCGAAAGGATGGTACCAGCTCCCGTGATAATAGCGCCACAATTTGATCTGAGCAACTGAACGTCATGTCTTGATTCTTTGTTGGTGATCCACTTACTCTCTCCATTGTCCAGTGCAATATTGCCATCAATAGAAGCTGCTATTTTTGCAGTAACCCAAGGATTACCAGTAGTTTGACTCTTAATAAAAGCCCTATTAAGGTACCTGATATCGCTTTCCTGAAGTACGGTAAGGTTGACACCAGCAGCTTTTAGCTGCTCAATACCAGCAACCTTACCGTTCGGATCTTCCATACCAATCACAACATTTGGTATTTTTTCTTTTAATATAAGGTCTGTACACGGTGGAGTCTTGCCAAAGTGAGAGCATGGCTCAAGAGTAACATACAGTGTGGATACTTGTAGATCAGCGGTATCATAACCCTTTTCTCTGGCATCCTCAATAGCTAAAACCTCAGCATGCTTCCCCCCCCATTCGCTATGGTAACCACTACCAATTACTTTATCATCTTTGGATATGATTACACAACCAACATAGGGATTCCTGCCTATCCTATTATCACCACATTTAGCAAGATCAATTGCATGCTTAATCCATTTATCCATATCACAGGGTTCTTGATCGGTCAAATGCACTATGCCTTATATGAAACAAGATATCAATGGTCAGAATGCTTAGTTTTATACTTTTTGATTTGTCTTATCATTTTATCTTCGACAGATGAAAGTGACTTTCTGAATTCATCAGAATGATCTTTAGCATTGAGGGTCTGACCATCCAACCTAATTGTTATCTCAACTTCTTTTTCCTTTTCATTATTGAAAACAACTTCTGCTGAATGGATATCTTCAATATATTTTTTAAATCCATCAACAACACCGCGGGCTGTTTGTTCCAGTTCCGGATGTTGCGCATTAAAATGTCTGAAGGTTACATTTGTCGACATAGTTTTCCTTTGTTGTTATTAATCTAGTGCGTTGAGTATAAGTGATACTCCAAAATTGATCTGCCAGGGGAAGAAGGTAATCTCCTCATCAGTATAGCCTTGATAAAAGAAAGGGTCAATATCTGAAAACATATCTGCTGAGCGGAAGTATTTGGTTATAGATATATCAGCCGAGAGACCCGCAAAAAAACCACTCCTCCATTTTCTATCAAAACCAAGCTCGGTACCAGCATTTATTCTAATAAAAGGCGAAGTTAGGCTTCGGTTTACTGTAGAATTATTCTGTTTTCTTTCATCAGATTCTACCAAGTCACGGTGGGCCCAGCTATACTCACCTATTTCTAGTCCGGCACCAACACCTACAAAGGTTCTGAACTGACCTGTAAATGGTAGATACTCAAACATAGCACCGATAGGTATACCTTTAAATTCCAGATCAATATCATATAACTCATTATCAATGATTGGCCTTAACTGCTCATCAACATCATATATCTTATCTATAGCAGTGATAGAATTATAGCCAACAAAACCACCAAGACGATACTTTTCAGTAATCGTAAATTTCAAAGCAGCTTGAAGATAAGTACCATTCTCATATGTATTAAATTGTCCAAATGTAAGGCCCATATAATTCTCATTATATTCAGTACCTGGAGAGCCTCCTTGGATAGCAGCTGTCAGAACAATTATTGGGTAAGGAAGAGTATTGCTATCATTCTGTTCTAATTCAACAGAATAGCTAATATTGGCAATAAAGAAAAAAATTAATGCATAACTAAAATAACTCATGATAAGGCCCACATCATATATTCATGAACTTTGCTCTTCAATTGTTTGCGGTTAACAATGAAATCTAAGAAACCATGTTCCAAAAGAAATTCTGACCGCTGAAATCCTTCTGGCAATTTTTGCTTGATTGTCTGCTCAATAACCCGTGGCCCCGCAAAACCTATAAGAGCTCCGGGTTCTGCTATATTGATATCGCCTAACATTGCAAAACTAGCTGAGACACCACCTGTTGTTGGGTCAGTCATCAGTGAAATATAGGGTAAGCCAGCTTCGGCTAATTCTGAAAGTGCCACCGATGTTTTAGCCATCTGCATCAGAGAGAGAGCCGCTTCTTGCATACGAGCACCACCTGACGCAGATATCATCATGAATGGACAATCATTTTCAAGAGAATAATCAACTGCCCTGACAAATTTCTCACCTACTACGGACCCCATTGATCCGCCAATAAATCCGAAATTCATACTAGCTAGTGAAAGTTTATCTCCATTTATCAATCCATAACCAGTGGTAAGGGCATCAGGCAGATCAGATTTTTTATATGCTGTCTGAAGTCTGTCAACATATTTTTTAGTATCAACAAACTGAAGTGGATCTGCGGACTTGATATTGGCATTAGTTTCGACCCAAGTTCCTCTGTCAAATAGTATATCTATATATTCTTCACTAGTAATACGAAAATGATGATTACATTCAGGACATGTATAGAGATTTTCATCTAATTCCTTTTTGTAAATCACCGTAGAACAATCAGGACACTTTGTCCATAGTCCTTCAGGCATTGACTTTGCGCCTGTTTCCTCAATATTTTTCTTATCTCTTTTGAACCAAGCCATATAAGCTTTGTCTCTCTTCAGTTTATGATGCTATAATATCTATGCAATTCTCGTCAAATATATGTATTATCTGACTATACGGAACACGATCGGTTAGGGTTGAGTTCCTCCCATTTGAGATTATTACATCTCGCATACCAATGTCATCCAAAACCCCATCAATTTTTCTAAACTTACCAACATCAAATACAATCAAATGAATTTCGTTGTTTTGTGCTTCTTTGATCCTGGGAAGTATCGACTTACTAATAGTTGATAAATCCATTTTTGCCTGGAGATTCATGGGCGTTTTACCACGCATTAAATCTACACAATAGAAATTATAAAGACCAATGGTAAAATTATCTCCATCTTTATAATAATTGATCTTAATACTTTTGTCTGAAGCAATGTCATGCAAAGTAAACTTGCCAGAATATGTCTCAGTTAGCTTACCATACCTAGTTCGAATTTCTCCATTCATGGAGTAAACTGCAAAAAGCTTTTCACCAATATGCTTATCAATTATTGTAAGGTATTTTTCGTCTAACATACTAATGCAATCTGGTAATTTTCCTACTCAAGGGCAACTTTAAGCTTTCCACCTTCAGGCTTTTCTAAAGTAGTACCCTTGGTACTACTCTTTCTAAATGCTGCTGTAATCTCCTGTTGTAGCTTTTCAGCTTCTTCATAAGATATATCAATAATTGCTGCATCCCTGAAACCAGTAAAAGCAGCTGTATCAACATATAATGTAGCCAAACCTAGCCTTCTCTGGAAAAAAGAAGAATAGACGTGAAGGTTCTGTATTTTGTTTAATGGAATTATTGAGAGTTTCTCAACAAAGTAACCTTCTTTTACTAATATTTTATTATCGCGAATATCGTATCCGCGATATTTCCACCTGATATAAGCTGCAAGGACTGATAGTGGTACTAGTGCTACTCCCGGCCACCATATATCGAATACGAAGTAGATCAATATAGCAATAAATAAGATAAAAAAACTGTACCTGATGACTGCCCTTCTGATTGTTAGGCGAGAAACTGATTGAAGATTTTCAATATCAACTTCACCGATTATCTCATCTACAAAACCCTTCAGCCTTTTTTTGGTAGCAAGGGGAATTGCCTTGGTCTCTGTTCTGGGCTGACCAGATGCAGGAGAGCCTGCAGTATGTAAGTCAATTCCATAATATCCAAAAAACCTCTTGATTGGGTTAGTAGTATACTGAGCCATCTGTAGCTTTTTTAGCGGTATTGTTTTTTTTACCCTGTTGAGTAAGCCCCTTTCAGAAAACAGCTTATTCTCGGACTTCGTTAGTGTAAATCCCCATAGCATATTGACTCCTAGCAGTATATCAATAATCCATGACAGAAGAAATGTGGTAACAAAGACAATCATGATATAAAGAACTAGTGTAAGCCAGTCAGTGGTTTGATAAGCAGATTCAAGGGAACCAACATCAATCTCTTCTACCATGTCGCTCCAGAAGTTCTCACCAACAAACTGATAAGAAAAACCCCATATCCAAGCTAGTATTGCAAGTATAGTAGGACGAATCCGCATTGCACCATACTTAATGATTTCTGAGATTGTCATCTTATAGATAACTTCCGGATCTGCAGAAGAGAAATCCACATTATCCACTTTCTTTGTCGGGATAGTTTCTCTATACTGCTGAGTACTATTTTGTTGAATGCCGGTATCATTTGTTATAGCGGTTTTGCTTTTCCAACCAACGATGCTCTTGATCCGTTCGTATTCTTCTGACTTCACATATCTTAGTTCTGCTTCTTTGCCAGCATCACCTGCTGTTTCTAATGTAACAGAAACCAAGTCAAACATACGCATAAGAACATTCTGCTTCATTGCCACATTTTGTATTCTGCGATATGGTACTGTTCTCTGCCTTTTAGAAAAAACTCCTGAAATAACTACAAAATCAGTCTCCATAAAAATATAGGAGAAGTTTACATACGAGAGATACATACTTGGTAAAACTAATATACCAGCAGCAACGGCCATAAAAACAAACACTGAGTCTGAACCACCATTACCGGTAAGAACAAGAAAAGCAGGAATCCCTATCTGGGGAAGAAAAGAAAAAGAATTATAAAGTAAAGTAAGCGGATGTAGTTTCTTGGGTATACCATAATCAACTATCAAGCTATTATCCTGACTTCTGGTTGATGTATCTCCATATTGATCATTGATATCCGACATTAGTCAGACCTCGTCTTCTTTGGTATAATTATTCAGGGCATCTCTTAGATCGTATGCATATCCGACTGGCAAACCAGGAATAACAATATCAGCCCCTTTTGTACCAGCAGTATATACAACCAGAGTAGCCAGTTTTAAGTACCTTTCTACAATACTTTGGCGCACATCTAAGTGTTGTATTCTAACATATGGAGCTGTAGTCTTTATATGAGTAAAAATACCTCTTTCTAAAAACAGCTCCTCAGGTCTGACATCAAATCTCCATCTTTTAAATCTGATACCTGGCAGAATAGCTGTCAGTAATAAACCAATAATAAATATTCCAATAGTTGGATACAGGTATGGTAAAGGCCAGCTAAATACATCATCTGCAATCAAAGATTCTGATAGAAATACAATTAGAGTATAGATTACTGTTTTTTTGAAGTAACCCAGTGCCCAGATAGATTTAACTGATTCGTTAAGATGGTACATACTGTTAGTTTAAAACTGCTAATTATTTACTACAAAAATAATCATAATGTATCAGACCTGGTAATAATCTATTTGGTAGAAGCTTCTGAAGCAAAAGCACAAATTTCGTAGTTTGTCTTCTATTCGTAAACAATATGCGAGAACGCAATGCCTTTTAGAATCAGGTTTGTACCTTACATAATCCTTTGCTCTCTTTTTTTTCAGCTATCCTGTGAAGAATCTGATGAAGCCGAATCAGTTGATGACCTAAATAGTCTTGCTAATGAATATGTCTATTTAACCCTTTCGCTAGGCAATCATGACAAATATTATGTGGATGCATATTTTGGACCTGACTCGGTAATGAGTAAAGCAAAGAATGACTCTTTAAGCCTTGATAAAATTCAAATGAAGCTACAAGAGCTTCATCAGAAGATTATACAACTGTCTATCCCCAATACTGATAGTAGTGAAATCAAGAAACTGAGAAAAAGTAGATTATTGGCTCATACTTCAAGTGCACTAGCTTTTGCAGAAAAACTTTCAGGTTCTGAGCTTACTTTTGAAGAAGAAGTCGAAAGACTCTACGGCTATTTATACGTACCGATGGACTTAGATGAGATTAATTCGATAATAGGAAATATAGACGCCTTACTACCAGGAACAGGCAGTATATCTGAAAGGTGGGAACCACTAAGAAACAGATTTAGAATTCCTCTAGATAAAATTGATACGCTTTTTATTAAATCAATAAACTCAGCAAGAGAGATCACTCTTGGTAGGATTGATCTGCCGCAAACTGAAATGTTTGAGGTAGAATATGTAATTGATCAACCATGGTCAGCCTACAATTGGTATAAAGGAAGTTACTACTCACTGATCCAAGTAAATACTGATGCTGACATATTTATCGATCGAGCTATTGATCTTGCTGCCCATGAAGGGTATCCTGGCCATCATACATATCAATCACTTATGGAAAAGTACTTCATCAAAGACAGATATTGGCCAGAGTATACCATATACCCTCTATATTCCCCAACTTCATTCCTCTCCGAAGGACTTGCTGAATATGGGATCAATATGACTTTTGATGAAGAGGCAAGATATAGATATGAAAGAGATACTCTAATGATACTTGCTGGTATGGATACTACTGGATTTGATCTTTACAAGAGAGTGTCTAGATTGGTTGGTAGATTGGATCATGCAGGTCTGTATGCAGCATCCGCTTATATGAATGGGAACCTTAACAGAGAAGAAACTGAAAAATTCTTAGTTGAATATGCTCTGCTCTCTGAAGAAAAAGCAAAACAACGGCTTGATTTTATCGAAAGATTTGGTGCTTATATTATTAACTATACCCTGGGTATCGAATTGATCGATAGCTATATAAGTCAGGTAAGTCTAAGCGGAAGCAAAGATGCCCGCTGGGCTGCTTATCTGGATGTATTAACCAATCCTTATCTCCCTAAAGATCTTATAATTAGATAGTTTGGTCCGCAACAAGATTTTTAATTTTTCAAGGAATTGATTAAATTGTAGGCTACATAATTCAGAAAACCATATTCTGACAGATGCTATGGTTTTCTGCAAGTATTAGAAATATCTGTCTGCCCGGAGTATCAATGGCTGAAAACGCCGAAAACACTGATGTAATGGAACAAGACGTAGATTTTGCTGCGTCAGTAAATCCATCAAAATCAATAAAAATCTCTAAAGATCCAGCACAGGCTGTACAAGACCTTCTGGAAAGAGGTTTTGACGAACTGAACATGGAAGACGATACATTTGAACAACTTTCTACAGGTTCCGTTTCTGACATTAGAGAGGACGAGCTTGTAGCAGGAAAAATCGTTCAAATTACTAAAGATGAAGTCTTAGTTGATATTGGCTTCAAATCATTAGGTGTTATCCCTCGTAGCGAACTTCTAAATGCTGAGTCTTACGAAGTAGGACAAGACTTAGATGTATATATCGAAAAGATTGAAGATTATTCTGGTAAGCTTGTTCTTTCTAGAAGAAGAGCTGACTTTATGCGTATCTGGGATGAGATCATGGATATGCATGATAATCAGAAAGTGACCCAGGTTAAGATACTCCGTAGAATCAAAGGTGGTATGGTTGTAGATCTAAAAGGTATAGAGGCTTTCTTACCTGGATCACAAATAGATGTTAGACCTGTAAGAGACTTTGATGCATGGGTAAGCAAAACTATCGATGTGAAAGTTGTTAAAGTAAACCACCCCAATGAGAATGTTGTGGTATCACATAAGGTGCTTCTTGAAGAACAGCTTTCTGAGCAGCGCCAGGAAATCATGGATAAGCTTGAAAAAGGATTGGTACTAGAAGGTACTGTAAAAGCTATCTCTGACTTTGGTGTATTCGTTGATTTGGGTGGTGTAGACGGACTTGTGCATATTACAGACCTATCCTGGGGTCGTGTTTCGCACCCATCAGAGGTGGTTGAGCTTGACTCTACTGTTAAAGTTGTTGTACTTGATTTCGACCATGAGAAGAAACGTATCTCTCTTGGAATGAAACAACTTACACCGCACCCATGGGATAATATTAATGAAAGCTATGAAGACGGTGCCAAGGTTACTGGTAAAGTCGTTTCTCTGACCGACTATGGTGCTTTCATAGAAATTGAAAAAGGTATTGAAGGTCTGATTCATATTTCTGAGATGTCTTGGACGCAACATGTTAAACATCCTTCTCAGGCAGTTTCTATGGGTCAGGATGTTGAAGCAGTTATCTTAAATATTGATAAAGAGAACAAGAAATTGGCCCTTGGGATGAAACAATTAGAGCCTGACCCATGGGAAGATCTTCTTAAGCGTTATCCTATTGGATCCAAACACAAAGGTATCGTACGCAATCTCACTAATTTTGGTGTCTTTGTGGAGCTTGAGCCAGGTGTAGATGGTCTTGTACACATATCAGATCTAAGCTGGACCAAGAAAATCAGGCACCCAGGTGAATTCGTCAAAAAAGGCGATGAAATCGAGGTAATGGTTATTAATGTTGATTCAGAACAGAGAAGAATAGCACTCGGACACAAACAGTTGGATGAAAATCCGTGGGAAGTGTTTGAGAGTAAGTATTCAGTAAATTCTGACGTTGATGCAAAGATTGAACGTATCATCGAAAAAGGAGTAATAGTAGAGCTTCCTGAAGGTGTTGATGGGTTTGTTCCTGTCTCTCAATTATCATTTGCTCCTATTGACAACATTCAGTCATACTTCAAAGCTGGCGATGATTTACCACTTAAGGTTGTTGAGTTTGATAAAGAATCTAAAAGGATAGTTCTTTCTGTTGTAGAACGTCTTAGAAAAATGGAAGACGAAAGTATCCAACAGTACAATGAAGCACACCCTGTTCCTGGAGCTGAAAACTACAACAAAGACTCTGGTGGTAAAAAGTATAACCCTGAGACTGATACTGATGGTAGTAATGAACATGCTCCGAATACTATCGGTAGTGCACTTGCAGAGAGTCAGAAAAAGGCTAAGGCTGAAGCGATAGCTAAAGCAGCTATAGAAAATGAAAAATCAGAAGCAACAGAAGAAGCGACTGATAGTGCGGAAGTTAATTCTGACGCTACTGACGCAGACGCAGTAGAAGAAGAGTAATATTTCTCTCTTAAGCTTAAGCTACGCTAAATGAATAGTGAAAAGGCCACTTTGGAAGTGGCCTTTTCTTTTTTATTAGTAATTATGCTTTTTAAAAATCCATTACTATTTATCAATCAATAGAAATCACGGTAATAAGACTTTTTATACTAATGTAAAGTAATCGCGTGAAGTATCATTATGGATCACTAATACACCTGCCCTGACAAGATGAATCAGTGATCTCTCAGATCTTCGTCTTGATATATTTACCAATTTTGCATAATCGCTTACAGTTATTTTCTCATATTTTTCAAGATATCTAAAAAGCCTTTTCTCATTTTCCCCTATCACAATCCGAACACCTTCGCGGTCAGATGAATTTTGCTCTTTTAGCAAACGCGACATCTCCATACTGGCTGGTACTGACTTCTCGCCCATTCTTATAAAGACTTTTTTCTCAGTTCTCTTTTGCAAGAGATCATCAATAATAAGATAATGAGGTTTTATATTAGATTCTGCTACTGTGACAACAAGAATATCTCTACCACTGATATTTAATACATCGATCTCTACATCTACTTTTGGTATTATATAAAATGTACAAGCTTTTTCTACACTCTGTATCTCTGTTTTTTCAGAATGGATCCCGAAGATTTTACCACTGTCTTCCACACCAATAAAAAGATATCCGCCCTTTGTATTAGCTAAAGCTGTTATTTCTTTAGCTATTTTAACCGGATCATTAACTTTTTTCTTGAACTCAACTCTGGAGCTCTCACCATCAGAGATAAGACCAAGTGCTTCTTTTATGCCCATATTCTTTCTCTCTGTTTCATTGGACAATTCTTTATTAACGACAGTGAAGTATCTCTATTACGTAGATAGTTAAGAAAGGGTAAAAAAAAGCCACTCAGATCAGAGTGGCTTTTATCAAAATCATAAATAATCAGTGATCAATTTAGTGCTTCAGCACCACCAATTATCTCCATCATCTCAGTGGTAATGGCATCCTGGCGCTTCCTATTATAAACAACATTCAGCGACTCGATCAAATCTCTAGCATTCTGGGTAGCTGTTTCCATCGCCATCATTCTAGCTGCCTGTTCAGCTGCATTAGATTCCAATAAAGTTCTCCACATTGATGTATTAACCATTTTAGGTAATAACACATCTAAGATCTCAGATTTATTTGGCTCATATATATAATCAGTATTCGAATCTATATCTTCACCAGTTTCTTTCTTTCGAATAGGAAGCAATTGTAATTCAGTAGGTTCTTGCTTCAGAATATTAATAAATTGATTATAAACCACAACAACTTTATCAAGCTCGCCAGTTACAAACTTCTCAGTTACATTGCTTACAATATCCCTAGCACTAGAAAACTCTAACGGCTGAAATACATCTCTGTAGAGAGCTGCTGCTTCATACTCACTTACTTTCCCATAGAAGTCCACAGGTTTATTTCCAACAGCATATATCTCAATATTAGCTCCTTCGTGTTCTTCTTGTAACTGAGGTATATACGAACGAATAAATTTGAACAAATTAGCATTGAAAGAACCACAAAGCCCTCTGTCAGAACCAACAACAATTATACCTATGTTTTTGACTTCATTTCTATCCTGAAGTAAGTCATTAGTATAATCATCTCCTATCCCAGCGACTAAATTTGCCAGCATATCTTCCAACTTGAGCACATATGGTCTTGCTGATTCGATGGCATTTTGTGCACGTTTCATCTTAGCAGCTGAAACCATTTTCATGGCCTGAGTAATTTTGGACGTATTCTTAACGCCCTTGATTCTCATTCTAATATCTCTTAATGTAGCCATACTTTATTGTAGCTTAGTGCTTTATTATAAATATTTCCAGTCTTTCTGTAAGTAGGTATTAATATAGTCACTCACAGAGTCTTCTAATGTCATAAATTCAAAACTTTCCGACGATTCTCCAAACTTAGACATATCGGCTTCAGTAAAGTTCTGATACTGCCTGATAATACTTTCAGGCATCTTAATATATTCTATGTTCACAGGTAAGTTCATTGAAGCAAAAACAGCTCCAGCTAATGCATTCCAAGTATTAGCCTTTCCAGTACCAAGGTTATATATTCCTCTAACACTATTTTCTTCAAGTTTATCAATAGCCCTACAAACATCTTTTATGTAGATAAAGTCCCTCATCTGACCTCCATCTACATAGGCTGGATCATTGGACTCAAAAAGCTTAACTGTTCCGGTATCCTTAACCTGCTTCCAAGCTTTAAATACCATTGAAGACATACTACCTTTATGATATTCATTGGGCCCAAACACATTAAAAAACTTCAGTCCTAATACATGATTAAGATAACCATTGCCATGTAACCAGTTATCAAATACGTATTTTGAATAACCATAGGCATTCAAAGGTCTAAGTTTGTCAAGTGTTTTATCACTATACCCATTTTCACCTCCGCCATAAGTTGCAGCACTACTAGCATATATAAACTGCGCATCATTACGTAAGGCAAAAGCAAACAACTCCTTGCTATAAGCAAAATTATTGTCAATGAGGTAGTTCACATCCTTTTCGGTAGTTGCGGAACAGGCACCCATATGATAAATCTTATTCACTGGATAACTGATTGAATCATCATTGACAAGGTTTCTAAACTCATCCTTATCAAGATAATCAACAAACTTCTTACCTATAAGGTTCTTCCATTTGTCTGATTCAGTCATGTGGTCTACAACAATGATATCTTCGATACCTTTGTTATTTAGGTAATTTATCAGACATGATCCGATAAATCCTGCCCCACCAGTGACTATTACCATTATATAGTTCTCTTAAATCCTTCTGTGAACTTGTCAAGTGCCTCAACTGCAAGAGACTTGATATCATCAGTAAGCTTTTTGTCGGTCCTGATTTTCTCAAGAAGATTAGGATATTGCGTATCAAGGAATACCATTAATTCATCCTCATACCTTCTTAATGAAGTTGTCGGTAAATCATCAAGATAAGCATTCGTTGCCGCAAATATCAAAACTACCTGACGCTCAACAGCAAGAGGTTGATATTGTGGTTGTTTCATTATCTCAGAAAGTCTGGCACCACGAGTCAACTGCTGCTGAGTAGATTTGTCAAGATCCGATCCAAATTTAGCAAATGCTTCTAACGCACGGAATTGTGCTAATTCTAGCTTTAGCGGACCAGCTACCTTTCTGATAGCACCTATCTGCGCAGCACCACCAACACGCGATACCGATATACCAATATTCAATGCCGGGCGTATACCCGCATTAAATAGGTTAGGCTCAAGATAAATTTGACCATCGGTAATGGAGATAACATTTGTTGGAATGTATGCTGATACATCGCCAGCCTGTGTCTCAATAATCGGTAATGCTGTAAGAGATCCACCACCATTATCATCAGACATCTTTGCAGCGCGTTCCAGAAGACGCGAATGGAGATAAAATACATCACCAGGATAAGCCTCTCGTCCCGGAGGTCTTCTTAGAAGAAGAGATACTTGTCTATAAGATGCTGCTTGCTTAGTCAGATCATCATATATGATCAATGCATGCTTTCCATTATCTCTGAAATACTCACCCATTGATGTTCCACAATAAGGAGCTATAAACTGAAGCGGAGCCGGATCAGATGCATTTGCAGTAACAATAATAGTATAATCCATTGCACCATGCTTCCTAAGGGTCTCAACCACAGTTGCTACTGTAGAACCTTTCTGACCAACAGCAACATAAATACAATAGACAGGATCAATACCATTAGCTTTAGCTTCTTCGGTATGCGTATATTTCTGATTGATAATCGTATCGATTGCTACAGCAGTCTTACCAGTTTGTCTATCGCCAATGATAAGTTCACGCTGCCCCCTACCAATCGGGATGAGTGAGTCAATTGCCTTAATACCAGTCTGAAGAGGCTCAGTTACCGGTTGGCGCATCATTACACCAGGAGCTTTTCTTTCTACAGGCAGAGTCTTATCAGTAAGTATGTCACCCTTTCCATCTAGTGACTGTCCCAGTGGATTTACAACCCTACCCAAGAGCTCTTCTCCCACAGGCACTGAAGCTACTTTATTAGTTCTACGGACAGTGTCTCCTTCTTTTACTAAAGAGTCTTCACCAAAAAGGATAACACCTACATTATCCTCTTCGAGGTTAAGCACCATGCCCATAACGCCATTTGGGAACTCTACTAGCTCAGAGGCCATTACTTTAGTAAGGCCATATACCCTGGCCACACCGTCACCAACTTGGAGAACAGTACCTACTTCATAAAGATCAGCTTCGTTATCGAACCCTGAGAGCTGTCTTCTCAAGATGGCGGATATTTCTTCCGGTCTTACATCTGACATATTTTTTTACCTTGTTGCGTTTTCTTTTCTAGTTTGATAATAGGAATTACGCTGCCTCACCGGTAGACAGTCTTTGGTAAAGATCGTTAAGTTTATTTCTGAGAGACGCGTCAATGATCATGTCTTCCATCTGAATAACTACACCACCCTTGATAAGTGGGTCCACACTAAATGTACTATCGAGAGTCATACCTGTTCTCTCTTTGATTTCTGAGAGAATATTCTGTTTTATATCATCAGATATTGCAATAGCCGTAGTAATATTTACAGGTAAGATATGTTGATCTTCATTATATATCTTGATGAACTCATCAGCAATACTAGATATAAGATTTTCTCTACCTTTATGAGCAAGTAACTTAAGAAAGCTATTGGTCAACTCACATGACTTACCCTTGAAGATCTCATCTAGAGCTTCCTTTTTATCGAAACTCTTAATAAGCGGGCTCTTCAAATAGACTTCCAAATCTCTGGAAGTATCAATAGTATTACGCACTAAGCGCAAATCTGAATAGACTACATCAACAGTTCCGGCTGCTTTAGCTGTATTCATTAGCGCTTTCGCATATCTTCTTGATATTCTCTGTTCGGCCATATTTCTATTCTTACTCTGTTGCTAAATCAATTCTTCATTAATTTTTTGGAAGACTCTTAACTGACTCATTAATCAGTTTCATATGAGCTTCCTTGTCAAGTTTTTCATTGAGAATTTTTTCAGCCGCATCTACAGCAAGAGCAGCGACCTCTTTTCGAAGCTCTATGATAGCTTTGTTCTTTTGATTCTCGATCTCTTTCTGTGCTTCGTCGATAAGTCTTTTTCTCTGGGCTTCTGCTTCTGATCTTGCATTTGCTAAAAATAGCTCAGCCTGATTCTTGCCATTACTCAGTATTTTAGCTGCCTCATTCTGGGAATTATCTATTTTAGCCTGACTTTCCTTAAGGATAGCCTGAGCTTTTTCATTTGCTTCCTTAGCACTATCAATTGCACTCTGAATTCTAGATTCTCTTTCCTTCATCATATTCTTGATTGCCGGAAATGCAAATTTGGCAAGAAGAAACATTAGGATACCGAAATTAATCAGTGTCCAGATAACCAACCCTGGGCTTATTTGAAACAATGAATCCATTTTATCCGATCTCTATTTCTGCTTTTTCTAAAAAGGCCGGGCGTAGGCCACCCGGCCATATTTATATACAAACAAGTACTGGCTTAACCAGCACCATTGGCAAGAATACAAACGATAAGAGCAAAGAATGCTGCACCCTCAATTAGTGCTGCACCAATGATCATCGTTGTCCTTAGGTTACCAGCTGCTTCTGGCTGACGGCCAGATGCTTCTAATGCGGAAGCAGCTAGTTTACCGATACCAAGACCGGCTCCTAATACCGTAAGACCTGCGCCAAGGGCTGCGCCCAATTGTGCTAATCCTTCCATTTAATTACTCCTGATTTAATATGTTATGAATGGTTAATGAATTAATTTTCTTAATGTGCATGCTCCTCATGACTATGTTCACCGATTGCAAGACCAGTAAATATAGCTGTGAGCATAGTGAAGATATAAGCCTGAAGGAATGCAACTAGTAGTTCTAGCATGTATATAAACAGCGAGAACACTACAACACCTCCACCTATAACCAAAGACTTAAATAGAAAAATAAGTCCCAGAAGAGCAAATAATACTACGTGACCCGCAGTCATATTAGCAAAAAGACGAACTGTGAGTGCAAACGGCTTTATAAAAAGAGACATTATTTCAATAGGTATCATCAGAGGAGCTAGACCAATTGGAGCTCCGCCAAGCAGGTGGTGAAACCACGCTTTTATACCAGATTCCTTGATAGCCGTGTAATTAATCATGAAAAATGCAGTAATTGCCAGAGCACCGGCAACGCCAAGTGTAGCTGTAGCTGTATGCCCGCCAGGGATAAGCCCTAACATATTCATTACAAATATGAATAAGAACAGTGTAAGGAAATATGGCGTAAGCCTGTCTGCGGCTTTGTCCGAAGGGATATTAGGACCTAAGATACCATTACGAATAAAGAGCCAAGTAGCCTCGAAAATACTTAATAAGCCTTTTGGTGCTTTATCTTCTGTAGCAACCTTTGCTTTAGCCTTAGCAAAAAACACAGCAATGATTATAATCAGCATCGCTACCCACTGGAAAAAGACCATATTGGTAGGAGAAAGATCCATTACATGGGATTCCTCCGAGTCCATTCCAGATTTGACAATATGATGATGCTCAGTTGTGTATACCCCTTCAGCTTCCATAGCTGCTGGTGAAGAGTAAAAATGAAAGCCTTCATCATACAAAATAACAGGTAGGTCAGCTACATGAAAATTGAAGATATTGATACCAGAGTGATCACCCAATTCGCCTAAGAGTTCATTAATCGGATTTTCTTCTGCGTGATCATTTGATATGTCGATGTGTTGGTCTGTAGAGCCGGTATCAACTGGTTGATCTCCTTCTCTTGCAGCTTCATCTAACTGTTCAGAAGGTTCGTGGTGATCAGCGAGATATTTGGATTCCACTGTCTATGTTCCTGATTCTTGTAGGTTCATTGAAATAGCCCAAAAAGCCAATTCTTGAAGCTCAACTTTCAGCCATACTTTACATCATTGATGAAAAGTTATCTTGCGAGTGACTGAAAATGATTGACAAAACTAAACAATTTTGTTGAGACTGTTGAGATATTTAATCTCATAAATTTGAACAAAAAAGTATCCACCAATAAAAATCACAAGAAACAGTACGACATCAACATATCCGCTATAAATTATAGCTACTGTTGCAACAAGCAACAAGATAAATCGAATAAGTGCTTGATTTATATACACTTTAAATGTTTTTTCAGGTTTGACAGACATTGCTTTTTTTAGTATTGTTCTGCCCCATACGGCCTTAACTAACAGAAGTAATAGAGCAAATCCACCTGCCACTAATAAATTAGGTATTAAGTTATCAACATCAATCGGCATCACTTCCTCGGTGCTGTAATGTTTTTTTCTTTTCTAGCTCTCTTATCTTTCTCTCTTCATCGGCACGCGAGAATCTTAATACATTCCTTATGAAATTAATAATTGCAACTATGGCTCCTATACCAGAAAGCACTGCAGTCCACAAAGGATAACTGTTGTTTGAATCATCAATGAACCACCCAATACCACCAAAAAGAACTAATGTTGCTATCATTCCGGAAGCAAGCCCCATGTAAGGACTGATTTCTCTAATAATCTTCTGCCGATCATTCATTGCCATATCAAACCCTTATATCATCTACTAATTCTATGTTCCGTTTGATCTTCCAGAGAATCTCTATCGATTGCCCGTAACCTTCGGTCGGTATCGTAACCATTAATCTGTTCTTGCCCTGCGACATCTGAGCATCATCGATATCTTGTATGAAATCTAATACCACAGGTAGTGCATAATCATAATATGTTTCTTTCTCCTTCGGAGGAAATTCACATATCAGAGTATCCTTTTTCACTATCACACGCTCGAACCCTGTATTTAATGCAGCCATCCTTATCTCTATAGCCATCAACAGGTTAACTGCTTTCTCTGGAAGTTTGCCATATTTATCAGTAATATCCTTAACAAGATTGTTAAGCTGGCTTTTGTCTTTAACACCATAAAGCTTTTTATAATATCTAAAGCGCTCAGCTTCAGATGAAATATAATCTTCAGGTATAAGAGCATCCTTATCCAATTCTATCGAGATATCCTCATTGGCAATAGCCTCCGCCAAAGATTTACCACTATCCCCAAATAATTCACCGAATTCGTCATGCTTAAGCTCTTGAACAGCTTCGTCAAGTACTTTTTGATATAGATCAAAACCAATATCATATATCATACCCGACTGCTCACCACCCAGTAGATTACCAGCTCCCCTAATCTCCATATCTCTCAGAGCTAATTGAAATCCACTACCCAAATCAGTAAATTCCTCTATTGCCTGTAATCGCTTCATGGCCTGATCGGTTATCTTTCTTTTCTGCTCTATTAATAAATAACAGTAAGCCTGTTCGTTTGATCGACCAACTCTGCCGCGTAATTGGTAAAGTTCTGCAAGTCCAAAATTATTAGCGCGGTTGATTATTATTGTATTCGCATTAGGGATATCCAAGCCAGACTCTACAATCTTGGTAGTAACTAAGACATCTATTTTACCTGATATAAAATCCTGCATTACCTTTTCAAGCTGTGTACCTGTCATTTGACCATGAGCAATACCAAAACTTATATTAGGCAACATCATTTTCAGATCAAGCTGTATTTTTTCAAGGTCTTCTACCCTATCACTAACAAAAAAAGCTTGTCCACCCCTAGACAGTTCTTTCTCCAGGGCTTCAACAACCAATTCGTTTTCCCACTCTGATATTTCTGTCAGAACAGGAAGTCTATTGCGAGGTGCCGTTTCTATAACACTAAGATCACGAGCACCCATAAGTGAGAAATTCAAAGTTCTGGGAATTGGAGTGGCTGTTAGAGTTAGAGTATCAATTGATACACGCAATTCTCTTAATTTTTCTTTAGCTGCCACACCAAACCTTTGCTCTTCATCTACGATAAGCAGGCCTAAGTCATTGAATTTTATATCTTTAGATAAGATTCTATGCGTCCCAATAATAATATCAACCTTGCCAGATTCTAAGTCGCCGATGATTCTTTTTTGCTCTTTGCTAGTTCTAAATCTTGACAATACTTCTATATTAACTGGATATTTATGTAGTCTGTCTTTGAAAGTCATATAATGCTGTTGAGCCAAAACTGTTGTTGGTACCAATACTGCTACCTGTTTGTCTGACTGAACAGCTTTAAATGCAGCTCTCATTGCTACTTCTGTTTTACCAAACCCAACATCACCACAGACGAGCCTATCCATGGGTGTTTCAGATTCCATATCAACTTTAATCTCTTGAGTTGTCTTTGCTTGATCAGCAGTGTCTTCATAAATAAATGATGCCTCAAACTCATTCTGCCACTTATTGTCCTCCGGGAATTGAAAACCTTTCTGCAACTTCCTCTTTGCGTAAAGTTTGATAAGGTTACGAGCAATATCCTTTATCTTTTTCTTTGTCCTAGCTTTCTTTCTAGACCACTCGGTTGACCCTAATTTACTCATTTTGGGAGGCACACCCTCAGCAGCAGAATACTTCTGTATCTTGTGAATATAATTCATGTTAACATACAGTTTATCGCCACCTACAAATTCTAATTGCACACAGTCTTGCTCAGAGCCTCCCAGATCTACTGTCTGAAAACCATTGAAACGAGCAATACCTTTATCATCATGAACAACATAATCCCCTATCGAAAGGGCTTGTAATTCAGCTAATGTTATTCCTTTATTTTTATTAGAGACTTTTCTTGACTTATCACTGATTCTTATTCTGGAAAAAACCTGGTGCTCAGTAATAACTGCCAGCTTAGCATCTTCACAGGTAAACCCTTCAGAAAGAGTTGTAGGGTGCCACTGAAGTATTTCTAATGTGTTCTCCGGAGAGGCAGCATCAACATTAATATATGTGTCAATATGCTTAGATGACAGCGATTGTTCTACCATCTCACGAAATCTATCTCTATGGATGGTTCCGTCCGCACAGAGATGTATATCGTAGCCCAAAGCTGCCAACCTTTGGAGCTCATTAGTAAGTTGATCAATATTGGCATCAAATGTACGTTGCGGAGAAGATTCATAAACAAAATCTGCTTGCTTAAGTGAATTGATAGTTATAAGATTAGTGAGACCTTCAAGGTAGTTAAGTGCCCCCTCCGGGAAACGCTCGGGTTCCAGAATAACAACTTCAGTATCTTCTTCTAAATAGCTAAAAATATTAGAATCACTCTGAGTATTTGTCTCATGAAAGAGTTTTCCAATAAATTCGAATTCATCATGTTCTCTGATCGAACGCTGGGAATTGATATCGAACTCCCTTATAGATTCAATATCATTACCCCAAAATTCAATTCTGAGTGGATTATGGCAACCTATAGGGTAGATATCCATAATACCACCTCTTACCGCTATCTGTCCTTCATCATCAACATAATCGACCCTATCAAACCCTTCAAGCTGCATCTTTGTAGTAAACTCACCAAAATTCAGCTTCTGCCCCTTTCTTAACGATATGTAATTCTTAACAATACTATCAGAATTAGGTACTTTAAGGCTAAGCAATTCTGGAGTACATATAGCCATAGCATTTTGGTTCTTAAGCAAATTACTTAATCCCTCTATAAGCCATCCAAGTACTTTATCACTATCATCAAGAACACTTTTTACATTTTTCTCCGGTTCCAATAATAAACTAATATTAGCATTTTGGATCAATTCATTCAGATCATGAAAAATATTACGAGCAGTTTTCGTATCCGGAGCTACGATCAAAAAAGGAGCAGATAATTCCTTTCCTATAAGAGATAAGAAAACCGATACAGAAGAACCAGGCAAATATTTAATTGATCCCCCCTTCTTAGCCTTCAGTTCAGTTACAAGCTTACTAAGTGTAACATAGGCTGGTTTCTTGCTCCTACCTCCCTTGAAACTCTTAGTTATATCGATTAATCCACCACTTTCCTTCAACGGTTAGCCCTAAATGGTTTTCAGTTATAGAATAGTTAACCCATGCAAATATAAGTTGCTAATAAATAAGATTATCTTATTAATCGATAACTGACTCGGTATCTACAAGATTGTTAAATGATGTAAATCGTTCTAGAAGTGTCTGAGATACATGTGGCATATCAATACCTGGCTCCAGTGTGGTAATTGTCGTACCACCGACTATATACCTTCCCATTACTGACAAATTATTAGTCCTTATCCCCCATATACTATGGAATATCATCATTGTATCTTTATGTACACCAAGGTACATTACTATATGTCCAGGTTTATAAATCAAGCTAAGATAAGGTATAGCCCTTTCCCTGATTTCTCTCACCTTATCTACTTTTTCCAAATCGGTAATATTATAGATTTCTGTACCAGCATTGATCTGAGAATCGGAATTTCTTGGAAGCCATATACCAAAAGGAGCATAAAGATCCCTGAGCAATGCCGAGCAATCTCTTGTGAAATATGCCCCTCCCCAACCATATGGACTTCCATATAATTTGGTAATCAATGAAAGAAAGTTCTTTTCTGTCGCAATATAGTTTTTACCAGCTAAAACTTTCCACGAAACTCTAACCTCAATAGCTTCAGCATTACCATCTCCTTGATCTTTAGCAACCATTATTGTATGATCAAGCGGTGTTGAGATTATTACAGGCAATACAGTTCCGATATATCCAGATGTTAGGAATCGATCTTGAGCTTCTAAGGGATACTCGTCCTCAATTAGCACACCAATATCATGCTCAGTCCACCGTGATATAAAATCCTCGCTAACAAAAGCGATATCCTTAGCCATTACCCATCCTTCAACAAATGGTGCTATACAATAATACCAGGCTCTGTCTTGTGAGCGATGGACTATCAATAGAGGTGTCGAAGGCCAGATAGATGAATTCTGTAGATAATCAAAGGGATAACCTTCTCCTGCTAAGGAATGATCGAGAAATAAAGGTTTATGTGTTGGTAATAGCCGTGCATTCGTTGCATGAAGTGATATCCCCTTCCTGAACATGTTAGGGAAACCATCTATATCAGCTGAATGAATATATCGGTTGAGTTCCTCACCGCTCCACGGCTTCTTATTCTGACCAAAATACTTTCCATTAATGGAATATCTTTCATAAAGACTTTCCAGATAGCCCTTAGTATCCAATCCAGAATACTGATTAATATCCCATACTTCATAGTATTTAGATTTATATTCTTCCTTAAGTTTTTCCTGATATCCTTTATTCAATAAAGGTCTGCTTGCATCAGGCTCTACTATATTCAGATCCGATGGCACAAAAACATCTACATTGTCATGTCCCCAGACTAAAGGAATGGATAAGAAAAATACCAGTTTTACAATTAATCTCATATTTTTGTTTTGGATTGATATTTCAACTAATGGCTTGGTAAGTTATAAATAACATTGCGTATTCCAGAGAATATAATTGAAGAAATTAAAAATCGCGCCGATATCGTTGAGATTATAGGCGAGGATTTACAACTAAAGGTAAGCGGTAGCAACTTCAAAGCCTTGAGTCCTTTCACCTCTGAGAAGACACCCTCATTTGTAGTTTCACGCCAAAAACAAATTTTTAAGTGTTTTTCAAGCGGCAAGGGAGGAAATGTATATTCATATCTTATGGAGATGCATGGCATGTCGTTTATCGAAGCTGTAAAGCATCTGGCTGACAGATATGGAGTTAACCTACCAAATTATGCTTCTGAAGATCCTGCTGGAACTGACGATATCCATGCCAGAGCATTGCAAGCACTAGAGATTCTTGCCCAATTCTATCAAGAAAAACTTCATTCTGAAGATTCAGAAATAGCAAAGCTATATCTTAGAAAACGAAAACTTACTCGCAAAGCTATATTAGACTTTCGCTTAGGCTTTGCTCCTAATAGCTGGTCTGAAACCTACGAATATATGTTAGCACAAGGCTTCCGAAATGAAGAACTTATTGCTACAGGCGGCTTCTCAGAAAGTAAAAGAGGAGGATTATTTGATCGGTTTAAAGGCAGAATTATCTTTCCAATTCATAATTATCTTGGCAAGACCATAGGATTCGGAGGTAGAGATATTGGGAAAGGTGAAAATACTGCTAAGTATATCAACTCACCCCAAACCAGCATATATAATAAATCCAGAGTACTATACGGAATTGATTTGGCACGTGATAGTATGAGGAGCAATGGCGAAGCTATTTTGACTGAAGGCTACATGGATGTTATAGCCATGCATGAAGCTGGTTTCGATAATACCGTATCAACTTCTGGGACTGCACTTACCATTGATATGGTTAAGCTATTAAAACGATACTGCAATAAGTTATATCTTGTATTTGACAGCGATAAAGCTGGTATTAATGCCGCTATGAGAGCACTGCCGATAGCTATAGCTGAAAATATTGATATAAGAGTAGTAATGCTTGACGAAGGCGAAGACCCTGACTCCATTATCAAAAAAAAGGGAGCCCAATCATTTAGGATATATCTGAGAGAAGCTTTATCGCCTATTAAGTTCATGTACAGAACTCATAAAAACAGAGGTTTACTCCAAACTCCTTCATCGAAAGCAAATGCAATTCGTGAGACAAAGTCTCTATTGAATGGCATCAATGACAGCATTACTGTTGATGTATATATACAAGAAATAGCTTCTCTTTATGGTGTGTCGGCATCTACCATATATAGCAGTCAGAATAACCAATCGAACCAAATTACATCTGTATCAGATGAATTATCGGACCAACAAGATCAAAAATCTAAAACTAATGTTTTAGAACATCTTTCGAATAGTGATAAATTTCTAATAACTATTGCTTTAGAAAGTTACGATAACCTTGAGACTTTAAGAAGTGAACTCAATATCCATTCAGATATATTTTCATCAGAAGAAGCTGCAATCTTCTTTGATAATATTTTAGAACTTGAGGGATCAGAAACTCCTTTAGATGCTCTGATGCTAAGTGATGATTGCAGTCAAGAAATAAAAGAAGCTGCTGCTGAACTTATTCTCTCTGCCCCTACCCTTTCAACCAGGTGGAATAAATTTGCCAAAATTGACATGGAAGACGATCGGCTTGGCTCTGCTAATACAGCATTAAAAAAGATACTTCTAAAAACATTGGATATAGAAAAGGCGGCATTATTGGAAGAAATAAAATCTTCTTCAGCAAACGCTGTCTTTGCTGATGCCGAAGCATATCTAAATCGGATAAAAGAGATTGATAATCTCAAATTTATTTATAATCAACAAATAGAATCAGAAAACAGCTAAGCAATGAAAACAATTATTATCAATAGACACGCAAAGTCTGATTGGGCAAAAGAAGAACTTACTGACTTTGATCGACCTTTGAATAAACGTGGTCAGAAAGATGCACCTGAGATGGCTTTAAGACTAAAAAAACGTGGTCTAAAAATCGATAAGGTTTTCTCTTCGCCGGCAAATCGTGCTATTACTACATGTAAAATTTTTTGTGAAGTACTTGCTCTGAACTTTTCGGAAGTTAATCAAGTAATGGAGATTTATGAAAATGGTAAGAAGGCAGTAATAAATAATGCTGCTGCATTATCTGATAGTATTAATACTGTTATCTTCTTTGGTCATAACCCTGATTTTTCAGAACTAATCACCTGGTATTCTGGTGAGAGATTTGGTAATCTACCTACTTGTGGTATTGTTGCTATAGACTTCGATACCAACCAATGGAAGGAAACAAAAGAAATAAATGGTACAATAAGATTTATCGATTATCCTAAAAACGGAGCTGGGTAAATAAGTTTACTCATCTATCTTCTTAGAGAGCATCAGCAGAGTCTGTTTTTCATCTTCGGAAAGACTTTTCTCACCATCGTGATGTATTTTCTCTAAAAGAGTATTCATTAGTTCTTCGTCACTCGAGGTAAAGGATTTTTCAGAACTGATCTGTGACATAAGAGATTCTTCAGCTTCTTCGATATGAGAAATTCTCTCAGATACTGTAGCAACCGTTGGCGATAAATTATCAGCATATACTTTTTGAAGCTTAGAAGGACTCATTTTAGGAATATCAATTGGATCCTGCCTACGCTTCCTTATATAATATTTCATAGCCCTCAGATTGAAGTACATTATACTTGAAAAGCCCAGACCAAAAATAATCGAAGACATTGTCTCAATTATGTCATCATGTCTTGTTTCAGACATCTCGAAACCGATCATCTTGGCTGCAACCCAAACTACAAATATAAAGGCACTCAGATTGATATTATTCCCAATACTTCTACCCAAAATAAAAATCCGAGATCTAGGTAGCAAAAGAGCTGTAAGGGTAAGAAAGAATAAAGAAATTCCATCCATACCTCTATATTCAAAAGGTACTTCCCAAAAAACAAGAGTCAATATTATACCTTGAAACAGAACGAGAATAAAACTTAATGGAACAATTATCTGTTTCGGTATTAGATTCTGTAGCTGCGGGAGAATAAAAAGAAAAACTGCAACAAATAAAAAGGCTGAAGAAAAAGACTCAATAGCAAAAGGAAATGTAAAAAGTCTCCATAACTCCCGAGCACTACTCACCACGGTTGTATCAAGAGAAATAAGCTGGAAAACACTACCCTGAGTAAAAAGATCAAAAAGGGTAACCAATAGCACCAAACCCAGCGCCACTTTACCCAAAATAGCAGTATCCTGTAAAACTCTTCTCATATAAGGAAAAACACACAAGTCACAAAAAAGTGACAATGAACATATTTTAATATAACAATTTATACTTGCCCTTCAACATACGGGCTAAAAGAATGTATGTTAGTTCCCTAATTATAGATCTAGGCAAGATCCGCAATAATTTTTCTTACTTGATCTATATCAACATTCTCATAGAATTTCTCATTGATCGCGATCATAGGAGCTCCGCCACATGCACCCATACACTCTACCTCTTCAAGAGAGATTTTACCATCAGCTGTAGCTTCATTATGGCCAATACCCAGATCACTTTTGACTTCATCGAAAATCTTATGACCATCTCTCAACATGCATGAAACATTTGTACATACTTGTACATGATGTCGCCCCATTGGCTTCTTGAAATACATTGTATAAAAAGTTGCTACACCATATATGTGCGAATATGGGAGATCCAATAAATCACCAACATATTCCATAACTTCTCTTGAAAGCCAACCCCATTTCTTCTGAGCCATCCAAAGAACAGGCATCACTGCTGCTTGCTGCTCAGGATATTTACTTTTATACATCTGTACTTCTGCCAACTCATCGGCTGAAAAGACCAATTCGGTATTTGCTTTGGACATAATTACTTTAAGGTTTCTTAATAGACACCAATACTAGACTTACAAATTAAGAAATTCGTAAACATAAATTAGAGCATAAAAAGGTTATTTACGGATCGTAGAAACAAAAAGCTGTATATTCAACCAATGTTTAAGAGCTATAATTATTTTATGTGAATTACTAACTCTAATCTTAGTATCAAATACATTATATTCGTTTAGCTCAATTTTCTCAAGCAATCTATAGTATATATCATCCATAATCTCAGCAGGAAGCATTCTGCGTCTTTCATCAGATCTTAAATAAGAACGTGCTTTGTGATAATACTCTCTAGCCCTGGCTACTTCAAATCGCATTAAATCAATGAAATTAGAATTATATACCTCGTTAAAAAGATCATCTTCACTATACCCAAATTTTTCCATATCCTCTTTAGGTATATAAATGAAACCACGATCTTTATCCGCCTTTATATCTCTTAGAATATTTGTCAGCTGAAGAGCATATCCCAGATTTATAGCATAATTCTTAGTTTCCTCATACTTATATCCAAAAATCTCTATACTCATCAACCCTACAACTGATGCCACAGAATAACAATATGTCTTGAGATCATCAAAAGTTCGGTATCGATTCTGGACTAAGTCTCTACGGCAACCATCAATAAGTGTACTGAAATACTGTTTCGGAATATAAAACCTTTCTATCAACCAATAAAATGGCTGTAATCCCTGTACTTTATCAACACCTTTGTAAATGATTTCAAGCTCTTTCTCCCACCATGCTAGCCTACTAAGCTTTCGTGCTATATTTTCAGAATTAGTTGGTGTAGAATCTACTATACTATCTATGTAAGAACAAAAAGCATAAAGCGAATGCATAGCCTGACGCTCATCCTTCGGTAAAAAAGAGAATGAGTATAGAAAATTAGATTTCTCCACTACAGGAGATTCCATTTTCTCATATTCGGCTAGATTATCTTGGGTTATTGCATCCATTCGTTTAGGTTATGATATATCAGACTAGATTCACCCTTTTCTCAACAAACTTACGGATAGTTTTGGTATCAAACCTAGGTAAGTACTTTTTTTTATAGCTGGCCGTTCAAAAAATAATCTTAATCCCAATTTTTCACACATTTGTAGCACTGTCTCTGCAGCAAAAAACATTGCCAACAATTCTGTTCTTAATCTACGGCTCTTTACATACTTAGTTATCTGTCTTCCTCTTTCCATAATTTCTCTCGTATAAGACAAAAGACTATCAATCATTTCACCAGCTTCCTCTTCTCTACCTTTAAACTTTCTATTTCTGATCTCCTCGATCTCGAACTCATAACGACTATAGACTTCTTTAGGAATATAACATCTACTGTTAGGTATATCTCTTGATAGATCTTGCCAGAAATTAATTAATTGTAGTCCTGTGCAGAAATAGTCGGAAAATTTTTTTGTCTCTTGATTATGTTCACCCGATATATATAGAACCAGTTCACCCACTGGATTTGCAGAGTAATTACAGTAATCTATCAGATCGTCTAGTGTTTCAGGTAAAAATAAATTCGAATCTCGCTCAAAGGCTTCTAACAATAAAAAGAGTATATCTGAAGGTATTCCTTTTTCTTTACAAGTGTTAGCCAAAGCTATCCCTATCGGGTTACCTATAGTCTCTTCATTATTAATAAAATAGAGTAGCATATTCTTCAAACCATTTAAGAGCTCTATTCTCTCCTCCGAAGTAAAATCATGTTCATCACCGATATCATCACCCAGTCTGGAAAATGCATAAACTGAATAAAAATGGGGTCTATCCTGCTTCGGAACAAGAAAAGACCCCACTGGAAAATTTTCATAGTGTTGTTTGGCTATGGCACGACAATAACTATAAGATTCTTTTAAACCTTTGACCTCAATCTCTGCAGATCTGTTTTTTACTAGTTGTATTATCTCGTTTTTTGAGAACTTCATATACAAAAAAGCCCTACATCACTGTAGGGCTTGGATCAATTAATCTGTCTATCAGAAATCCCTATAATTTCTGCTTCTATAATCAAGAATCTTTGCCTTATTTTTGGTATCAGTCAGCCATTGATAATATGTGCTACTCTTTTCTCGGTTAATCAAGCCCTTAGTGTACTCTCCAAGATTCTCAGAAATTTGTTCTTCGGAAGGAACATATTTATCTGTTACTTGTATAATATAAATTGCATCAGCACCATAGATAGGTCCTTTAATATCACCTACCTCAGAGGCCATTACTGCACCAACTAACGCAAAATCACGACCAGCTCCAGGTATATTTCCAGTAAGCGTAACATCACTTGCAGAACTAATACTTAGAGATGGGTCAATGGAAGCAACATCAGAAATAACAGATTTATCTTTCAGCTGTGAATATATGCCCTCAGCTTTTTCCATTAACATCTTCATTTTCTTAGCTTTAACAACATTAGGTCGTATCTGTTCTTTTACATCATCAAAACTTGCTAAGCCATCTGCCTTTTTATCTAATACTTTAAATACAAGATATCCCTGTCCTTCTACATAAATTGCATCAGAGATATATCCCACTTCATTTTCGAAAGCTGCATTTGTAATTGACTGACGACCTAATATTTTCCTTTGTCTGTTGAAGTCAGGAGTAGTCTCGACCATGGCTCCTAGCTTGATAGCAAGTGAATCAAAGGGTTCACCTTCTTGGATCTGCTGCTTAAATGATGTTGCATTAGCTGCTGTCATTGCTTTTGTCTTTCTGGTAACCTTTGGTTCGAAAGATTTATAGCTATACTTTATTTCATCAGAAGTCTTGTCTTCCACATAAATTATATGATAGCCAAACTGTGACTCAATAGGCCCTACAATTGATCCTTCTTTAGCCGCAAATGCTGCATTAGAGAAAGGTTCAACCATTTGACCTCGAGGGAAATACCCCAAATCACCGCCATTCGTAGCTGACCCTCTGTCCATTGACTTAGTTCGTGCTATACTGGCAAAATTTTGGGCATTCACTTCCGCTTTTATTTTTTTGGCTTCTACAAGAGCACTATCTTTATCTTCATTGAAGTTAACAAGAATATGACTGGCCTTCACAACCTCATTAGCACCCTGTCGTTTATCCTCAACCATATAGAAAAATGTTCCATTGGGTTGGCGTACAGGCCCTACAATCTCACCTATAGCTGCATCTTTTACAAATCTGGCAGCATCCGGATCCAAATCATTAATCAGAGTATAATCAACTACTGTAGGACTCTGCGATAGGAATATAGTTTTCTTAAGACTATCAGAGGTAGAATTAGAAATTCTGTTACTAAGTTCTTGAATATTCCTGTCATTTTTGGAAATATCATCACTACTTGGCTTAACCTGAAATACAGCATACTGTATTTGCGCGGATTCATTTTGCTTATAATACTGCTGATTAGTGTTATAATAAGCTCGTAAATCTTCATCGGTCACTTCAACTTCTTCATCCGGTATCGAAGCCTGAGTAAAGGAAATAAAATTAACATCAGCTGTAGTATTATCCATCAGATATTTCCTACGAGCATATTCTGATGAGACAATACCACCAGAAGCATTCACAGCATTCTGAAGCCCAAAAGACAAAGAATTCTGAATAGTTATTTGCTCAAGATTCAAAAGCTGCTGTGTAGTCTGAATAAATTGTTGATTCAGATTTTCAAGAATTTGTTGTTTCTGAGCATCAGGTATATCGGGATTATCCCTTATTTGCATTGCCTGCTGTTGTATCTGTCTATCATAATATTTCATGAGAGTCTGATACTGTTGTTCATTGAACTTCCCTGTACTGTCTATGAAACTCTGCTTCACACCTGCCGGAGGATTTTCAAGTACTTCTTCCTTCAAAATAGAAACATATGGCTCTTCTTTACTTATATAATAGCCCAACTCATTAGCACTATTTTTGATTACATTAAAATCAATAAGTTGGCTCCAAGCTACAGCAAGCATTGCATTTCTGTCTGGTTCCTGGTCAGGATAACTTCTTTTTTGCGTTTCAGTAGCTTCTTTTACCCTGCCTTCATACTCGGAATAATATACCGGTTTTCCATCAATGACGGCAATCTCCTGTTCTTCAGGAGTAATACCTTGGCCACTATTTTGAGCCCAGTCACCGATAATCATGAATGCAATAAAAGTAAAGGCAAATACTCCAAGCGCCCAAGGAGACAATTGTCTGATTCTTTCGAAGGTTCCCATTTTGTTCCAGATAAAAGGTTAGTTAATTACTTACATTTTTGGTGATCAATCTTATATGATTGACCTTTCTCAACTATTAATTTGCAATACACTTTACTAAGTATGACAAATGCAAGCTACAAAAATAGGAAAGCAGGTATTTATTTACAATTAATGTGTGTTTCTATGCAAAATCTTTACTTCTGATTTGAAGTAATATCTCAGTAAATTCGGATTTCAGACTGATCCGGACACTCATCGAGTAGCTCTGAGATTGTCATCTTCTTAATTGGGTGGACCGCATTAGGACAAATTTCATTTGCCGGCACCAATACAAAGCGTCGCTTATGCATTCTTGTATGAGGGATAACAAGGTTTTTCTCTTGTAAAACTAAGCTACCATATAAAAGAATATCGATATCCATCTCTCGCTCATGCCAACGCTGACGAGCTTCCCTACCACAGCCGTATTCAATATCCTTAACTGATTTAAGTAACTGATTAGGCTCTAAATCAGTATATCCTGCAATAACAGCATTCAAAAACCAATCTTGATCCAATATCCCAACGGGTTCGGTCTCATATAGCGAACTCATCACAGCATCATGTAAGACACCTGAAGTAATCAGAAATTCATAAGCATTTTCTATCCTGGCAGCCTTATCTCCAATATTCGAACCTATAGAAAGGAGTACAAATTCGTATCCTTCGCGTTCTTTATCAGGACTATACTTCATCCTGCTTCAATCTGGTTACTGACTGCTCTACCTCTACAAAATCAATTGTACGGCGCAGAGGCACTGATAGCTTTCTTACCCTTACACAGGCCTTTTCCAATATCTGAAATTTTTCCATTACCGAATTAAGTATCTCATTAGCTATCGTTTCGATAAGATTATACTGTTCGTTTGTGACTACTTCTGATATCAGGAACATAGCTTCCTCATAATTGAGAGCAAAATTCACATCATCCTTTATGAAGGCGGGTTTAGCATCGTACCACATATCAAGGTCAACTTCGTATTTACCTCCCAGCTTCTGTTCTTCTTTCCTTACACCATGATAGGCATAATATTGCGCATTCTTTATTGAGATCTTTGTAAGAGATATATTTTTCATCAAGCTTTAGATTTGTTGTGTAATCGTATTATGTAAAATACAAATAACTACCTACTCGAAGTAATATTTCATTTTACAGATCATAATCAATCTGAAAGGCCAGATTACTACGCTGATTACCTAGTATACTCTCACCAGATGAACCAAAAGGGTTAGTTCCTCTTTTATAATCTATAGCATATCTGCCCGATAGTCGCAAACCTTCCACCATTTCCCAAGCAACTTCGACAGTAGCTCGTGATCCTCTGCCATAGAGTACAGGAGTAGTTGAATAGCCAGGAAAAACATATTCATATTGCCACATAGCCGAGTTAAAATCATCAGTTGAGAAAATAGTATAACGCCCCCCAACCTTTAAGTCTTGCGATAATTGATAATCTAGTTCACTCGAAACCAGATAACCTTCAGAACTCTCTACTTGATCAACTACTTTCAAAGCTGAATACTCCCCCCTCACTCTAAGCCGCAAATACCGCCCTAAATTCTTGATATAGTCAGCTCTGGCTGAAAGTCTTGTTAATTCGTTATCTACAATATTGCTATTTGCAAGTTTAAATCTATCAAATTTATTCTCAAGTTTCGCTCTGATAACAAATTCAGTATCTCGCTCCGGCGCGACTCTTAATTGCGATAGCCACTCCCATCCTCTGACTGGGAGATTGCTTGATCTCCTGGCTTTAGAAGACTGATATATATCAACAAATGTTGAAAGGGAAATCCCTTTATTAATAATAAAACGATACCCTAAATACAAACCTATCTCATCAGCTGTACCGCTAAATTCACTAAAGGGATTAGCATATGGACTCTTATATTCCTCCGAAAGATATCTGAAATTCAATAGGTATTTATGCCCAGTTCCTGAAGAAAGTTTCTTAGCTGTATATCTGAATGTAGATATAATTGCATAATTACCTGTGTTACTACCTACTACTTCTACTAATCCATCAGATTGGTCATTAAAATTATAGCTTCCAGTTGCACTCAAAAATGAAGTACTTTCGCCATCAAAATATCGACTATCGTCTGTATCTAAAGCTTTATCATAACTGATATTTTGAAAAGCAACTCCAAGTCCGGCTTCTTGCTGTTCATAATAAGAACTGACTCCAATCACCCTCTCACCGATCATACTTTTTTTATCCAGATCATTCTGTGTCCGGTGGAACCCTGTTCTGATTACTGACTGAACTAAAGAATCATTGACAACATTCCCGCTCAGTCTCTGATCAGAATACCATGCCGAAGCTCGAAGTATTGCTTTATTATCCAGATCATATTCAGCAAACAGACTTGTCCCTCTCATTACTCCATCAGGGATTGAGCTGGTATTAATCCTAGTCCGGTCACTATTCTGATAGGGGATGGAGATAGTTTCACCACCTTTTCGTCCACCAAATCTTCTCCAATTCAATCCTCCAGCACCCCATTCCCGTATATAATCCCCTACGAACATACCATAACCATCTGTTTGGTAAGAAAGGCCACCTGAAATAAAGTCAGTATAGGACAGCTCACCGGCATCCTTCGAAGTAAGCAATACAGAACTGAAATCACCATATCCTAAAGAGAGTCTCTGATAATAATCTACACGATCTCCTAAGTAAGTAGAGTCAGCGAATCCCTGCTTCTCCTCTAGATCAATTATGCTTCGTAGCTTGTAGCTTAATTTAATTCCCTCAGGGGTATCCTCCTCTTCTTCAATTTCACTTTCAAGTTGAGTACCTGAAGAATTCTCAAGTACCAGGGTATTACTCAGAATTGCAGTTTGTAATGATGATAACAAAAGCTTTTGAGATACTTTCTCGATACTAACATTGGGATAGTTTGTCAGATAAAAGGCGGTAGTTTCATCAATTAGAGGCAAGGAAATGATCTTTGAAAGATTATCCGGTTCCCTAGCTAAACGTCTGTCATGATAGTATTCCAGAATATCAGCATCTATCGATTGTCCATAATCTCTTGCCAACTGCTCAAGCAGAAGTTCAAATTGCATCTCATCTGTAAGGCTAGAATTACCCTTACCAAATATAGAAGTACTGCTCAGAATAAAAACAGAGCAAATTAAAATTAGTTGATAAGCCATCGAGATTTAAATATATAGACCGATACACAAAACAAAATCTATCCCTATTCTGTCCGAATAAATCAGTTCGCTGGACAGATAGATAAAGTTATATTCCAAATTAAACCCAGTAGAGAAGCTACGGGTAATTGAATGCCCCCGAGCAAAAAGCTGAAAGCTATCAATTAATGCAAGAGACACGCTAGGTATAATTCCGCCTCTAGCTTCACTAACCTGAAAATCTAAACCGACACTAAAATCATCCCTTGCATATACATAACCTCCTACCAGCTGCCTTCCTAATGAGCTTTCTGCATCTCTATCCATCCTCTTGCTATCCATTATATCATCGATAATAATGTATATAAACGAATTCTCCGTACTAACTTTTAGCGACATACCTATATTATGCCTATCTAAGATCTCATAGCCAATCGGTTGGAAATAGGAATAAGTATATGAACTACCAAAAGACAACTCGTTGGTAAGTTTATAACAACCTACAGCTGACAAACTATAGTCATTAAAAGTTCGGTGAGTGAGCCCCCCAAGTCTTACTCCAAAACCATAATCTACAGTGTTCAGAACTGCGGAAATATATTTTGGATTAAGTTCTGATATCCCTAAATAACCTATCCCAATACCACTTTCAATACTAATTATATTAGCTTTTTCCGAATCAGTTATTGTATCACTCTGCTCTTGTCGCGTTAGAAATGCTGGATTAAATACAGCGTAACTATTTTTGGCTCCAACATAAGGATTAGTATATGGTATAGGTGAAATATCAGATGCAATTAGAGTTCCACCGGCAGATATCAATAGAATAAGATATCCTAACAGAAAGATAAAAGACATAGCTCTAAACAAATAAATAAAAGTTACCGTAACGAAAATCGTACGTGTCTCAAATTATAGAATTATTTATCTTGTGACAAGTATTCGTAGTAATCAATAATTATGAGCCGCCATATGTTTGAGAGCTTAATTGACTTGCTGATGTTCCGCCAGGGCGGCGAAACTGATAATCACACCAGCCAGCCTGTTGTTACCCTTGGATCTGTAGTCTGGGGTGTTCTTCTTCGTACTGCATTAATAACAATAGGTTGGATATATCTAGTATATGAACTAGAGCTCTTTGATAACTGGTGGTTAGGTATTTTCTTTATTTGGCTTCTCGCACTCTTTCCAGGTTATACCCAATACAGAACTTTTGAAAAGAGAATTGAGAAACTATCTGATTCAACCTTATGTGGCTCATGCCGTCATTATCGCCCACAAGGACAGCTATGCGCTATATTGGATGAACACGTATCAACCGACCATATACCGTGTGAAGGGTCTGCTTGGGAACCCCGTGCGGTTTATGATACCGGAGATTAGTTTCATGGGGCAAAAATATATTGACTTCAAATTACCAACAGATTATAACTCTGAAATACTCAAATCTAAAATTGAGAAAGAGATTGGTACTCGTGACTTTTTTTTCGAGATAAATAAACAATCTCTTGATGCACGACAGTCCAGAAAAATACACTGGGCTACCAGAGTCAAAGTTACTTCTCCAGCTATTAAATCAGAAATAGAACAGATTCCGAAATTTTCTCTGCCAGAATTTAAATCTAATCGTGGGAAAATGGCTGTAGTAGGATCAGGCCCGGCAGGTTTTTTTGCAGCTTGGGTTGGACTACTCTCTGGTTTGGAAGTAACTATTTTTGAACTTGGCCCTGAAGTTTTTAAACGTATCAGAGAAGTCAAGGCATTTGAGAAAAATGGAAAACTTAATGAAAGAGCAAACTATGCCTATGGGGAAGGTGGGGCAGGGACATTTTCTGACGGGAAGCTGACTTCCAGAACGAAATCAATCGCTGCTGAGAGAGCATGGATATTTGAACAATACATTGAAGCCGGAGCACCTGAAGAAATAAAATATCTCTCTAAGCCTCATATTGGATCGAATCTGTTAGTAAAAACAGCCCGTAACATGAGGAAGAAGTTTATTGAACGGGGCGGGCATATTCATTTCGATACAGCAGTTACCAGTATCAACAAGAAAGGCAATAAGGTAATCTCTATTGAAACCGAGAAAGGGCTTTTCGATGCTGATTACTTCATCTTTGCACCTGGTCATTCTTCCTATTCAACCTATAGAATATTAATGGATGCCGGAGCCAGATTTGTAAATAAGCCCTTTGCTATTGGGAGCAGAATAGAACACAGCCAGGAACTTATTAATATCGCCAAATGGAAGCAACCGCAGATTCCGGGTGTGAAGGCAGCAGATTATGCCCTAACATATAATGATGCTTCGCTCCCAGTTTACTCCTTCTGCATGTGTCCGGGGGGTATGGTTGTTCCTGCTCCACCTTCGCGTAGGGCTAATATTGTTAATGGTATGAGTAACTACAAGCGCAATTATCCATATTCGAATTCAGCAATTGTAGCAGGAATATCTCTACCCGAACTTCTGAATAGAGTTGTTTCGCCTATGGAGTCTCTGGACTGGGTTAATGAACTGGAAAATAAGTTCTATGAATTTGCTAACGGCTATAGTGCCCCTGCTGTTAAAGCGGCAGATCTACTTAGATCGAAACAAACTTCTGTCTTTCCCTCATCCTCTTATCCGTTCCCTAGGATAACCGCCAACTTTACAGATCTATTTCCGGCAGTTGTTGTTAAATCAATGCAATTGGCTCTCAAATATTTCAACAAAAAAATAACAGGTTTCGATGAAGGGATATTAATGGGGCTAGAGTCTCGTACATCTTCTCCAATACAAGTACTGAGATCAGATACTGGCTTGGTGAATGGAATTGATAATCTATGGATGGTTGGTGAAGGTTCAGGTTACTCTGGTGGTATTGTTTCTTCAGCAGCAGATGGTATCAAAGCCGTTGTAGCTTTATGTAAATAATCCTATTTATCAAACTCACAAACATTATATACAGACCTGATCATTACAATAGCTATTTAACTATATTTGAGGCCATGATATATATCAAAAAGCACAACAGGTAAATGGATACGATAAAAGCCGCCAAACGTATTGCTTTTCTGACTGATGAAATTATTAAGCATAACGAACTTTATTATAACAATGCTAAGCCAGTAATCAGTGACCGTGAATATGACAGACTTTTTGAAGAATTACAAACTCTCGAAGCAGATCACCCCGAACTAGCAGCCATTGACTCCCCTACTCGTAGAGTTGGTGCCGAACCAGTTGAAGGTTTTGAAACGGTAGTACATCGTACACCAATGCTCTCTTTACAGAACACATACAGCGAAGCTGATCTGAAAGCTTTCGATGATAGAGTAAAGAAACTGCTTGATACCAATGACTACACATACCTCTGTGAATTGAAGTTTGACGGAGTTGCACTATCCTTAATTTATGAAAATGAACATCTAACCAGAGCTGTTACCAGAGGTAATGGTTTTGAAGGAGATAATATACTTTCAAATGCCGTTACAATCACTGATATACCACTAAAAATAGATAATCAAGATATAATTGAAGTTCGAGGCGAAGTCTATATGCTCAATCATGATTTTGCTGACCTTAATCTGAGTAGAGAAGAGGCTGGACTCCCCACTTATGCAAACCCCCGTAATACTACTGCCGGCTCACTGAAGCAATTGGATAGCCGTATAACTTCCAAAAGAAAACTTAGAATGTTTTCCTACTATCTGGATGATTCAGTACCAAATAGTCAAAAGCTTTCTGAAGACTTGGAGTTGTTAGAAAAAATGGGCTTCAAAGTATCAAGTGATTCAAGAGTAGCTTCTGATATCGATGAAGTATTAAACTTTATTGCTGAATGGGAAAGTAAAAGGCACAAACTGCCATATATGATTGACGGTATTGTGATAAAAGTTGATGAGAAGCGGCACCATGATACTCTGGGTTGGGTATCGCGAAGCCCAAGATGGGCAATGAGTTACAAGTATGAACCTGAGAGAGAAGTAACTGTTGTTGAAAATATAACTCTAAATATAGGCAGAACTGGTGCTGTTACTCCAACTGCAGAACTAAAACCTGTAGAACTTGCGGGTACTACAGTCAAAAGGTGTTCGATACATAACGAAGATTATATTGAAGAAAAAGACATCCGAATAGGTGATACCGTTATAATCGAAAAAGCAGGTGAGATAATCCCTCAGATAGTCGAGGTTGTGATAGCCAAAAGGCCTGCTAATAGTGTTCCTTTCAAATTCCCTGATGAGATCGAGGGAATGAAGATTGAAAGAAAGGAAGGAGAATCAGCTTATTTTTTAGCAGAACGTGATAATCAGTGGATTCAGAAAAAGAAGCTCGAGCATTTTGCTGGTCGGAATGGTATGGATATTGAGAACTTAGGTGAAAAGATCATATCAGATTTCGTTGATAGAGGCTGGCTCAATAGCATATCTGATATTTATAGACTCAAGGATAAATACTCTGAAATTACTTCCTTAGACGGATGGAAAAGCAAAAGCGCAGACAATCTTATCAATGCCATCGAGGTTAGCAAAACTAAACCGTTTGAAAAAGTACTTTATTCTCTTGGTATTAAGTATGTAGGCGAAAAAGGTGCTAAACTATTAGCCAAAAATTTTCCTTCGATAGAAAGATTAGTAAATTCTAATATCGAAGATATGACTGCTATTCACGAGATTGGTGATAAAATTGCTTCTGCCGTTGTTGACTGGTTTGCCGATACTAAGAATCAAAAGCTCATCCAGGAATTAGATAGCTTAGGCCTACAAATGGCAGCTAGAACTGACGATCATATCTCTGGTACTAATAAACTTTCTGGTCAGACATTTGTTTTCACCGGAGAGCTTACTAGTATGAAGCGGAGTGAAGCAGCTACATTAGTTGAACTACACGGTGGAAGGGAAGTTAAATCGGTTAGCAAGAAAACAGGAACTGTAGTTGCCGGGGCTAATGCTGGCAGTAAATTGGATAAGGCACAAGCACTCGGCATTACCGTCTTAAATGAAGAAGAATTCTTAGCTATGATTGATAACCTATGACTAAAAGATCATCGAAAAGTAAGGGTCAGAAAAAGGGTCGTACTTCAAGTTCAAAATTATCCGTAGCTGGTAAAAGACATAGATATATTATTGCATTAACTATTTTTAGTCTTATCAATGTAGTACTATGGCAGTTCCCTATCGGACGGTTAATTTTATATCCATTTACTATTCTGGGGACATGGTTCCATGAGATGGGTCATGGTATTGCAGCATTACTTCTAGGTGGTAGCTTTCATGAGCTAGAGATCTACAGTAATGGATCCGGGCTTGCACGTTATTCCGGCGAACTATTTGGCGGACATATTGGTAAAGCAATAGTTGCAGCGGCTGGACCACTTGGGCCGGCGATTGCCGGATCACTAATGATCAGCTCCGTAAATAGTCAAGCTAAAACCAAAATAGCTCTCTGGATATTATCAGTAGTTATGGTTATTTCAATTCTATATTTTGTGAGATCATGGTTTGGGATTCTGACAATTGCCAGTTTTGCTGCTCTATCTATATATCTGAATTTAACCGCTACAGAAAAAGCAAAGGGTTATCTTTTGCTTTTTCTGGGTACACAGGCTTGCCTCTCCACCTATCTTTCAATAGATTACTTGTTGTCTCCTGGAGCTGTTATTGGCGGCGAGGCTATGCCAAGTGATACTATGCAAATAGCAAATAATCTTTTCTTACCCTATGGTTTTTGGGGTGTCGCAATAATTTTTGCCTCAGTACTTATGATAGGGTGGTCTGTCAGCGCATTGTACTCAAAAAAATAAAAAAGCCGATCTGGTAAAGAACGGCTTATATAACTGTCTACAAATTTAGAAGTAAGTATCACAACTCAATTGCTTTTCCATGCAATTCTTCTCTTCTCTGACTAACTTCATCGCTATTCCTGTATTCATCAAAAGGTAGCATCTTATCAATCATTCCATTAGGGGTAATTTCAATGACTCTATTAGCTGTAGAGGCTATTAACTCATGGTCAGATGAGGTAAAAAGAATCACACTGGAATATTTGACCATAGCTTCATTGAGTGCTGTTATAGCTTCAAGATCCAAGTGATTTGTGGGATCATCCATAACAAGAACATTTGCTCCAGAACACATCATTTTTGAGAGCATACACCTTACTTTTTCTCCCCCGGAAAGAACACTTGAATTCTTGAGAGTCTCTTCACCGCTAAAAAGCATACGACCCAGAAAAGTACGGACAAAAGTCTCATCCTTATTCTGAGAATACTGGCGAAGCCAATCAATTAAGTTTAGACCATTCTGAAAATACTCACCGTTTTCTTTTGGTATATAGGTATTTGTAACCGTTACCCCCCAGTTAATCTCACCGGAATTAGGCTTTCTTTCCCCCATAAGTATATCAAATAAGTATGACACTGCTACATCGGATTCAGATATGAAGACAATTTTGTCAGTAGCATTTACGGTAAAACTAACATCAGTAAAAAGGATATTCCCTTCTTCATCCTGCGCTGATAGATTCTCAACATTCAGTATGATATTCCCTACTTCCCTATCAGGCTTAAACTCAATATATGGGAATCGCCTAGAAGAATGAGGCATTGACTCTACCGACAGTTTATCGATCATTTTCTTTCTAGCAGTAGCTTGTCTTGATTTAGATGCATTAGCACTAAAGCGCTGGATAAATTCTTGTAATTCCTTTATTTTATCTTCAGATTTTTTGTTCTGATCCCTCTTCTGTTTGGAAGCCAACTGTGAGGCCTGATACCAGAATTCATAGTTACCGGAATACATATTTATCTGCTGATAATCAATATCAGCTATATTGGTACAGACATTATTAAGGAAATGCCTATCGTGAGAAACTACAATTACAAGATTATTGAAATTATAAAGGAAAGATTCCAACCACTCTATAGCCTTCATATCAAGATTATTAGTAGGCTCATCCATTAACAAAATATCTGGATTCCCAAAAAGGGCTTGAGCAATCAAAACCTTAACTTTATCACCGGATTCCAGATCTTTCATGTATTTCTGATGAAACTCATCACCCAAGCCAAGACCCGCAAGAAGTTGTGCAGCATCTGATTCTGACTCATAGCCATTCATCTCAGCAAATTCAGCCTCAATCTCCCCTATTCTAATACCTTCCTCTTCAGTATATTCAGTTTTAGAGTAAAGATCTTCTCGTTCCTTGGCCAGTTCATACAATTCTTTATGGCCCATAATCACTGTATCAAGTACTCTTTGCTCATCATATTTGAACTGATCTTGTTCAAGCACAGCCATTCTCTTATCAGGCTCAATCAAGATATTTCCATTTGTAGGTTCAATATCTTTTGATAGTAATTTCAAGAATGTTGATTTACCAGCACCATTTGCGCCGATCAAGCCATAGCAATTACCTTGAGTGAACTTAATATTCACATCTTTGAAGAGAATCCGTTTCCCAAACTGGAGTGTTACGTTGCTAACACCTATCATTTATTATCCTCTTATTATAGAGTTTTATCGATAGTAAAAATACAAAAAGCCTGAAACACAGTCAGGCTTTTATTATACATTTGTCAAGTCAAGCTTGATCATTCTTCCAAGAGCTCTTTCTCTTTCGTAGCCGAAAGCTGATCGATCTGAGCTACAAAGCGATCAGTAAGCTTTTGTATCTGATCTTCACCATATTTCTTATCGTCTTCAGAAATCTCCTTGTCCTTCTCAGCTTTCTTCAAATTATCATTATGATCTCGTCGAATATTCCGAATCGATATTTTAGCATCTTCACCATATTTTTTACTCACCTTAACGTACTCTTTTCTACGTTCTTCAGTTAGTGGAGGCACTGGTATACGAATAAGAGCACCATCATTCTGAGGATTAAAACCAAGATCAGCCGATCGAATAGCTTTTTCAATCTCTGCTATCAGTGATTTATCCCAAGGTTGTATTGTGATAGTACGGGCATCTGGCACATTCACTGTAGCCACAGCAGCAACTCCCTGCTTCTGACCATAAGCATCTACTTGCACACCGTCAAGCAAAGATTGGGAAGCTCTCCCAGTCCTGACTTTAGATAGTTGTTGCTTGAAGAATTCTATGGATTTTTCCATACTTTCTTCTGTCTGTTGTATTTCTTCTTTTATTTCCATATCTAATTTACTCAGTTACAGTTGTACCAATATTTTCACCCTTTACAAGCCGCATAAGATTACCAGGAATATTAAAGTCAAATACTTTAATCGGCAAATTATTCTCAGCACAAAGTGTTATCGCTGTATGATCCATAACCTTAAGATCTTGATCAAGTACTTCTTTAAATGAAATACCTTGATACTTAATAGCTTCAGGATTTTTCTCCGGATCACTATCATAAACACCGTCTACACGAGTTGCCTTAATCACAACTTCAGCTTCAATTTCAATAGCACGAAGTACAGCAGCCGTATCAGTAGTAAAATAAGGATTACCTGTACCAGCACCAAACAGTACAACTCTGTTTTTCTCAAGGTGCCTCACAGCTCTTCTTCTGATAAAAGGCTCGGCAATTTGTTCCATTTTAATTGCCGACTGTAACCTAGTCGGTATTCCTTCATCTTCCAGAGCATTTTGAAAAGCTATACAGTTAATCACAGTAGCAAGCATACCCATGTGATCTCCTGAAACTTTATCAATACCATGAGCGGCAGCCTGAATACCTCTAAAAATATTGCCACCTCCGATTACAATACCGATCTGGCAGCCCATATTATAAATACCAGCTACCTCTTTGGCAAATACTTTAAGCATTTCTGCATCAATACCAAAGCTACTTTTGCCCATGAGCGACTCACCGCTCATTTTTAAAAGTATACGGTTATAGTGGCTATAGGACATATTAGTTTCCTATAGCTACCCTTTCAAAGCTAACAACGGTAGCACCAGGATCTACTTCTCTGACTACCTGCTCAACAGTCTTACTACTATCCTTCACAAATACTTGTTCCAGAAGACAGTTTTCTTTGTAGAACTTCTGGATACGGCCATTAGCTACTTTTTCAGCAATATCATCAGGCTTGCCATCTTCTTTGGCTTGCTCAATATAAATTTGTTTCTCTTTTTCAAGAAGTTCACTGTCTACATCGTTTCTCGACACCGCTACAGGATTCATAGCAGCCACTTGCATAGCTACATCACGTATTACATTACTTTGGTCGCCACTTAGATCGCCCTTATTTATTTCTACAAGGACACCTAGCTTGTTACCACCGTGATTATAAGCAGCAATAGCACCATCAGTCGCTATCTTTCTGATTTCGCCTAACTCGATTCGTTCACTAAATTTAGCTAAAATATCTTTGTAATAATCACTAAATGAAGTACCATTTGAGGCACTATCTGCCATCAAATCTTCCTTTGATGCATAATCATTTGCAAGATATTTTTTAGCTAACTCACTTACAAAATCAGTAAACTCATCATTTCGAGCTACGAAATCTGTTTCGCAAGTTACCTGAATCAAAGCACCTTTCTTCTGGTCATCAGATGTAAGGGCCAAAACCATGCCCTCATTGGCTTCTTTATCTGCTCTTTTTGCAGCAGATGCCGCGCCTTTCTTTCGGAGCTCATCTATTGCAACATCCATATCACCGTTAGCTTCAACCAATGCTTTTTTACAGTCAGCCATTCCCGCACCAGTCTTATCGCGGAGTTCTTTTACTTGTTTTGCTGTTATTTCTGCCATTCTAATTTCTAATTGATTTTGATTGTCCAAAAAAAAGCATCTCGGAGTAGAGATGCTTAGCTAATGATCAAGCCTGGCTCTTTTCCGTTTCCGGTTTTTCAGCTGATGGCTTTGGATTATCTTCTTTTTGTGCATCTTTATTTTCAGGTGCAGCCTTCGAAGGTTTTGTTTTCTTTCTCTCTCTCATCTTACGCTGTACGCCTTGCTGGCCCTGGTCGCTTTCTTGCTCTTTTGCTATTCTTTCAGTGCTAGATTCAAATTCAGCTTTCTTAGCCCTTGCTACCTCACCACCCTCAAGTATTGCATCAGCTAGTGTCTTTGTTATAAGCTCAATTGTGCCTATAGAATCATCATTTGCTGGTATTGGGAAATCAACTTGGGTTGGATCAGTATTAGTATCATTGATCGCAATCACTGGTATACCCAAGTTTTGAGCTTCTTTGATAGCTAAATGTTCTTTTCGGATATCCACTACGAAAAGAGCACCAGGTAGCCTTGTCAGATTCTCTATACCACCAAATACACGTCTCAATCTATCCTTTTCGCGATCAAGTAGTAAACGTTCTTTCTTCGTAATCTTCTCATAAGTACCGTCTACTGCCATTTTTTCGATCAAATGTAATCTTTTAATAGATTTTCTGATCGTAGAAAAGTTAGTTAGCATCCCTCCTAACCATCGGTCAGTGACATAATTCATCTTGGTACGTATAGCTTCATCTTCAATAATTGACTTAGCTTGATTTTTTGTACCAACAAAAAGGATCACTTTGCCCTGAGCCGATATATCATAAACGGCTTGTCTGGCTAACTCAAGAAGAATCTGTGTCTTCCTGAGGTCGATGATATGAATACCATTTTTTTCGGTGAAGATGAATTTTTCCATTTTTGGATTCCATCTTCTAGTTAGGTGGCCGAAATGCGCACCTGTTTTTAAGAGCTCTTCTATTGAGACTTTGGGTGTCATTATTGACTTACTCCAGATTGTGTTAAACTACAGCTTTCTTCTACCAGTACTGCATAACACCAATATATAGTGCCACACACAGCCTGTCCGAAAACCTGAATTGAATAAAAATTAACGTTTAGAGAATTGGAATCTCTTGCGCGCTTTTTTAAGACCATATTTCTTTCTTTCGACCATTCTTGGGTCTCGAGTCATATAGCCTGCCTTTTTTAAAGTTGGCTTGAGTTCTGGGTCAAACTCCACCAATGCTCTTGACAGTCCAAGTCTTATAGCACCAGTTTGGCCCGTCAGTCCACCACCTCTCACAGTCACATCAAGGTCAAAGTTGCCTTCATTTTCTGTTATTTTAAGGGGACTAAGGGCATTAAGTCTTTGAAGTTCTACAGGGATATAATCTTTGGCATCCCTACCATTAATCTTCACTTTACCAGACCCAGGGTACAATCGAATCTGTGCGACAGATGTCTTTCTACGTCCAGTTTGTTGATAAACTTTCATAGTTTGCGGATATCTCTTGATATATTAGTTAAGTTCCAATGTTTTAGGTGCCTGCGCTTCATGAGGATGTTCTGCACCAGCATAAACTTTAAGCTTCTTGAACATCTGTCTTCCCAATCTGTTTTTTGGCAGCATACCTTTGACAGCAAATTCAATAACCCTTTCAGGATGCTTGCTTTGCATATCTTTATATGATGTAATCACCTGATTACCGATATAGCCTGTATGGCGGAAATATTCTTTCTTTTCTGTTCTCTTGCCCTGAAGCTTGACTTTATCCGCATTGACTACAATCACAAAGTCACCAGTATCTACATGAGGCGTAAATATTGGCTTATGTTTGCCGCGAAGTACAGAAGCTATCTGGGTAGAAATCCTACCAAGTGTTTTGTCGGCCGCATCAACGACATACCAATCCCTGATGACATCTTCCTTTCTGAAGGATTTCGTGAATTTTGCTGAAGGTTCCAATCTCTTATCCCGAAGAATAGATTACTACATTAATACATCCTACTAATTTAACGCTTTTATACAATAAATGCAACATTTGCTTAATACAAAAGGAAGTAAAACATCAACAAAGTTTTAGAAACGATAAGACACGTGTACTAACCCACCTCCCACCTGTGGCAAAAATCCTATCTGTAGATCATCTTCTACTTCAAAACCATAAAGGTGAGCACCAACATAAGCATCCATTGTAGCAATGAAATAACTTATACCTAAGAAAAACAAAGAAAGGTGGGCATTATCTCTAAATACTTCTTTTCGAGACAGAAGCGATGTATTTTCCTGCTCAAATTCAACTCGAGAGAGATCATCCTCAGGTAACTTATTAATAATCTCAAGGTTACTGTCGTATTTGTCTTGCAGTGGTAAAAATTTACTGTAATTATATGCTGTTAATCCTGTGAGTAAAGAAGCCGATGCTAAGAATAAACCTGCCTTAAGATATGATTCATTATAAAACTGTCCTCCACCAGGTAATATTGACCAAGCCATAGCAGTATATGGGTCCTTCTCCATCTCATCAAAACCATTATCGCCTATAGCCCTATCATTTGGTATTGGTTTAAAAAGGGTATCATTGATCTGGGTAATGGAATCATTCGCTTTAGTCTGTAGACTATCACTCAGAGAATTGGGCTTAATTACCTGATCTTGTATTAAAGAAATACTTATTAAACTTTTATGATAATCAGTACTATTCTGACTAAAAATATTAGCAAATGCAAATAGAGATATTATTAAAATCAGATATCTCATCTTGAAACCACCGCCTCAATTTCTACTAAAGCGTTTTTAGGTAATCTAGATACCTCATATGTAGCACGAGCAGGTTCCGAGTCTGAAAAGAATAGTGAATACACAGAGTTCATAGCTTCGAATGTATTCATATCACTAAGCAAAACGGTAGTTTTAACAACGTTGGAAAATTCATATCCTGCTGCATTCAAAATTGCTCCCATATTCTCAAGAGCCAAAGTAGTTTGAGCAATAATACCTTTTGCTAACTCTCCGTTACTATCCATCCCAAGTTGTCCGGAAATATATAATACACCTGCACTATCCATTTTAGCTTGTGAGTAAGGGCCAATTGGTGAGGGTGCTTTTTCAGTTATTATTTTTTTCATAATCCTTTAGTAAGTAATGCCGAACCTATCAGCCCAGAATCCTTTTGAAAATGGGCATGTATCAGCTTAAGCAAATTCCTATTACTTGGCAACAAGCGATAGATTATTTCTTGCTCTAATTCAGAAAAAAAATGAACGAGCGAGTTGGATACTCCACCCCCAATCACAATATGAGGTATTCCCAATAGATTTACAGCCGAAGCTAAACCAATACTTAAATCACGAATATAATTATGAACGATCTCAATAGCTATATCGTCTTTTTCTAAAGCAAAATCAAAGATGTCTTTGATATCATACTTGGACTGTTGTAATATAGAATTACCATTGCGTAACTGATTAAATTGAGACTCATAGCTTTTAAGAACAGCATTACGCCCAGTATAGGATTCTAAAACTCCAACTCTATAATCAGGTATACCATCTTCCTGAGAGGCAGCCCTATCAATGATCAAATGCCCAATCTCGCCTGCAGAAAATGTTGTACCCTTAAGAAGCTTCCCCTCATATATTATCGCTCCACCAATCCCTGTACCTAAAGTAATATATAAAAAAGACTTAATTCCTATAGCATTACCCGCCCACATTTCTGCTACAGCTGCTGTATTTGCGTCATTCTCTATTACAACGTCAATATAGCGTCCTAAGTTTTTCTGAAGATCTTGGGTAAGCAGTTTTTTTAATTGGATCTTTTCCCACCCGGAAAGATTAGGTGCAACTGGAATATATCCATCATCTATCACAACAGAAGGGAATCCAATCCCAATCTTAGTCAACTCAGTTGATTGAAGATACTCTGAAATGAAATCTACAAGATTATTGTAAGAAATATCAAAACCCTTATGGGCTAGCGAAGGTGTATATTTTACGTTCGTAAGGGTAGCTGAACTAGTGGATCTATCACTCTCAATGAACAATGTTCCTGCTTTAAAGTTTGTCCCGCCAATATCAAAACCAATATATTGTTCATTCTCCGGTATCATCTACTTATTTTATTCTCCACTCCTTTTCAGCTCTGTACTATCTAGAATAAAAACCTCCTCACCTGGCTTAACCATACCATATTCTTCCCGTGCAACTTTTTCAATAGTATATATATCCGTTTCCATTTTTTCTATCTCGAGCAATATCGAGTCATTAGTCTTCTGAGCAGATATAAGTCTTTGTTCAGTTTCTGCTAATGTACTTGATACTGTAAAACTTTTGATAAGACCATATTCTGAAAAGAAAAAAAGATAGGCAACAATAGATAAAAGCAAAAGCAGAAGAATGGTTTTTCTCCTGCTTTCCATATCTGTTTTTATTTTTTCAATGATACCCAAAATCAGACATATATTTATTTAGAATATTTACAATGAATTGAAGAACCCTATTAGCTTATCAACTTCTGCCTTTAATCTCTTTTCAGTTGCTGTAACTATCAAGACCTCTCTATTATCAAAGTATCCCTTAGTACCAACGAGTAAGCCATTCTCTTTTCCTTTTCTAATAACATCTGATACAGGAATATCAAACTCGAGAGCAAATTCATAGAAAAATGGTTTATCAGATACAAATTTTATATTAGCAGAATCCTTGATTTTATCAGCAATATAATGAGTATTCTGATAAGAAAGTCTGGCTACATCTTCTAGTCCTTGCTTACCCATAGTTGACATATAGATAGTAGCCGCCAACATAAACAATCCCTGGTTAGTACAGATATTTGATGTTGCTTTTTCACGCTTAATTTGTTGCTCGCGTGTCTGAAGAGTCAAAGTAAAGCCAGGTTTACCATCAATATCAGTAGTCATTCCAGCAATACGGCCAGGTAATTTTCTAAGATATTCTTGCTTACAAGTAAATAAACCTAGATATGGGCCACCATAGCTCATAGGTATACCCAATTGCTGCCCCTCGCCAATTGCAATATCAGCATTATATCTGCCAGGTGCTTCAAGAATATTCAGCGAAACAGGGTCAGCACAAACTACATAAAGTGCTTTATCCCTGTGAGCTACCTTTTCTATTTCATAAACATCTTCAAGAGTACCAAGATAATTAGGCTGCTGTACCATAATACAAGCCACATCGTCAGAATAAACTTCCTTCAGCAACTCAATATCACATGTACCATCAGCCCCACAAACAACTTCGACAGTCATTTGTCTGCCAGCTGTTAGTGTACGTATTGTACTCAAATATGCCGGATTCATGGTACCAGCAACCAGTATTCTCTTTCTCTTATTTGTCGCAAGGGCCATGAAAGCAGCTTCAGCAAGGCTTGACCCAGCTTCATAAAGAGAAGCATTAGCTATATCCATACCGTACAGATTGGCTATCATGGTCTGGAATTCATACATAGCCTGCAAAGTCCCTTGAGAAACTTCGGATTGGTATGGTGTATAAGCCGTACGGAATTCTGGCTTAACCATTATCTCAGGGACAATAGCAGGAATAAATCTATCATATGCCCCACCTCCCTGAAACGAAATATAACTATCAGTAGCATTGTTCATAGCTGCATATTCCGTAAGAAGCTTCACAGCTTCAAACTCTGAAAGCTGTTCCGGGAAATCTAAAAGTCCCTTATATCGAGCTGCTTCAGGTATATGTGCAACCAAATCTTCAAACCCATCTACACCGATGGCTTCATACATCTGTTTTCTATCTTCTTCCGAACTTGGAACAAACGGCATTGATTCTCCTAACTACCGAGATTATATAAGATATTTAACGATATGATTCGTAAACTGAAATTATTCAGTCAACAAAAATACATAATAGCTAGAAAAATAGCTTACTTTTGCTTCCATCAATATTGCTATGATATTAGTTCACAAAATAATAGTGGAATAAAAATGCCTCGTGTTCCATTCCCTAATACATTCGGAGTAGAATCCCTAGCTCGCACAAGCTCTGTGATTAAATCTGAAAGTCATCTGTTAGAATTTTTTGAGAATCAATCAAAACTATCATTTACTGTAATCGGCGAGGGCTCAAACATATTACCCGGGAACTTTGTTGATACTGAGCTTATCTCCATTGGCATGGATGAGATAAGAATAGAAGAGCATGACGACAAAGCATATATAACAGTAGGAGCTGGAAAAAACTGGAACAGATTTGTCAGAATTTGCGCTAAGAGTGGGTACCATGGTATAGAAAATCTAGCTCTTATTCCAGGGACAGTCGGGGCAGCTCCCGTACAGAATATAGGAGCATATGGGGTTGAGCAGGATCAGTTCTTTGTTTCGCTCAGAGGTTTTGATATTACCAAGATGGAATATAGAACACTTACTAAAAGTGAATGTCATTTCGGTTATCGGGAATCAATTTTTAAAAACAGTTTGAAGAATAAATTTATCATTACTGAAGTGACATATTGTCTCGATAAGATTTTTTCTCCTGTATTGTCATATGGTGGGGTAAATGAGTATTTAGCTCAACACTACTCTGATAATTTTGATCCTATTAATCTTGTCGATGTAATTTCAAATATCAGGAAATCTAAACTGCCTTATCCTGAACAAATTGGAAATGCTGGATCGTTTTTTAAGAATCCAGTAATCAGTACAAAAAGACTTAGCCAGATTAAAGAAATTAATCCTGAGGTCCGTTATTTTGATCAAGAAGGCAAATACAAGCTATCTGCAGCCTGGCTGATTGATTCATGTGGATGGAAAGGTTATCGGGAAGGAGATGCCGGGGTTTATGACAAACATGCTCTAATCTTAGTAAACCATGGAAATGCAACTGGTAGAGACATTTATAATCTTTCAGAGAAGATCATCGAAGACATACAATCTAAGTATGGACTAGTACTTGAGCGAGAAGTAAACACACTAGGCTTTGATTAACTAAACTCAAACATTGTTTGCTGCCCTGTCTCAGTATAAGCCTTACTTAAGTTTGATACGGCTATACCAAGCAAACGTACAGGCTCTTGTGGTGGCAGAGGATAAACTAATAATTTTTCAGCAACTTTACTTATAACCAACGGATCATTAGTAGGCTGATTTATAGTCTGAGATCTGGTATTAATATTAAAGTCATGCGATTTTATTTTAAGAGTTACTGTCTTGCCGACTAGCATATTCTTTTGAAGCCTAAATCCTATTTTCTCTGAAATAGCAGCAAGGATGTGATACATTATTTTCACATCCTTCAGATCATTTTCAAATGTACGTTCAGCACCAAGTGATTTCCTTCCCCTACCAAGGGAGATTGGGGAATAATATTCTCCTCTAAGCAAATGATAAAAATAACGCCCTCTTTTGCCATAATATTTTTGTAAAAAATCTACTCCTTTAGATAAAAGATCACTACCAGTTGATATCCCTTGGGCTTTCATTTTCTCATTAGTAGTTTTACCAATTCCAGGAATTTTGTGAACAGGTAATTGCTTAATGAATTCTTCGGCATCTGAAGGTAGTATAGTAAATATTCCGTTAGGCTTTTTATAGTCAGATGCTATTTTAGCTAAAAATTTATTGAATGAAATACCTGCTGAGCAAGTCAAATCTGTCTCTTTTCTAACAGCCTCTCTGATCTCAGATGCTATTGCTGTAGGTGAAACACCAAACTGATTAGCATAGTCCCCTACATCGACATAAGCTTCATCTAATGACATTGGTTGTACAAGATCTGAATATCTCTTTAAAATATCCATAATCTGTCTGGAAACTTCTCTATAGACATGAGAACGCCCTTGAACAAAAATCACATCCGGACATAATTTTGATGCTTTTACTGATGACATAGCTGAATGAATACCATATTTCCTGGCCTCATAAGATGCTGCAGCAACAACACCTCGGCGGCTACTACCACCTACAACAATAGGTTTGCCACGATACTCAGGGTAGTCACGTTGCTCTACGGCTGCAAAAAATGCATCCATATCAATATGGACTATGTCAAGTAATGGTGCTTTGGTTGGGGCTGTAAACAAGTGAACCGTTGGAAACTGTAGCAATAATATTAGTTCCCAATATAGAAGCTGAAGTATAATCTGCAAAATTATTATCGACGATAATAAAGGAATTCGTCAGTGTTATGATATCTTCTATAGTCTTTAATTTCTTTCGAGATCGACCATACAAAGGTGACTGACTGTATGCAATTAAAGCATCTTCGATACTAATCCTTTCTGCAAAATTCCAAAATGATGCTTTGTTTTTTGGTTCTCGATGAACAAAAGCATTGATTCCTTCAATCACAGAATTAGTTTCAATCGGAGCATCAGATCCGGCAATAATTTCGATATCTTTTTCTAAAAATGAACACCAGGGATATGCATAAGACATATTCTGTCCAAGTCGTTCTGACGCCATTGATGAATCACTTGTACAATGAATTGACTGCACTGATGGTATTACACTGAGTTTCTTATATCGGATCAGATCGAGAGGTGCAACAATCTGAGAGTGCTCTATTCGGAAAATATTCTTATACCCTTCTTCCCTTAACTTCTCAAAAACATCTAAAACATTTCTGACCGCCTTATCACCGATGGCATGAACTGCTATTTCCCATCCTTCTTTACAACCTTCTCTAGCTTCAGCTAATAGTACATCTGTATCAATTAGCTGCAAACCTTTCTCACCAGGACAGTCAGCATATTCTTCTATCAACAAAGCACCACGGGAACCCAATGCTCCATCAGCATAAAATTTGAGCCCACATATATTCAAATTACCAACCTGAAAAGGTCTAGGATATAATTTTTTATACTCACCATCAAAAGCCCTTATATATGATCTTATTTGTAATGGAAGATTACCCTCCTTCGCGAGCTTTTGATATATAGGTATATATCTAAGGTAGACATCCATATCATGTATTTCTGTAACACCTTTTGAGAAATAATCATGAATGGAAATATTAATGATCCTTATTAGTTCCTCTTCGGAATATTCAGGTATCTTATCATAAACTGCCTGCATGGCATTGTCAATTACATTACCTGTAAAAGCACCATTCTGATCAAGACCAAAATGACCACCATCGACTGGCTTACTTATATCAATACCAGACTCTGTTACAGCAGCTGAGTTGATCATCATAGCATGCCCATCAACTCTGACAAAACAGACTGGGATATCAGGAAATAAAGCATCTAATGTATCTATGGGTCTTTCAGGTGTTTTATGCCACAAAGTATCATTCCACCCTCTAAGAAATATCCACTGTCCCTTCCGCATATTCAAAGATCTAGCTTGCTCAATCAGCGCTTCGAAACTTTCTACAGTTGAAATATCAGGCAGAATTAATCTCTCACCATGGCCAATTAAATGGGCATGAGACTCGATAAAAGAAGGTAGTATAAATAAATCAGGGAACTCAATGAGTTCCCCATCAATATTAATAGAAGTGGTAGCCGATGGACTTATATCCTTTACTTTTCCAGCCGATATTTCTATAAATAGTTTTTTAGGTAGCATTACCTTTCAATGGTATCCTTTCGTTTAGGGCTCGTAGAGATATATTTTACCCGGGCACCAACAAAATCTTCAATAAATGATATATAGTCTTTGGCAGCAACTGGCAAATCATCATATTTGCGTATTCCTTCAAGAGAAGTTTCCCATCCTTTGAGTGTTCTGTATTCAGGATCAATTTTATTCAACTCAGAAGTAATAGAAGGATAAGTTTTAACATTTCTACCATCAATATTATACGCAACACATACTTTGATTTCCTTAAATGTATCCAGCACATCCATCTTAGTCAGGGCTATCTCATTAATACCATTGACCATTACAGAATATCTAAGTGCTACCAAATCCAGCCAGCCACATCTTCTTGGTCGACCCGTAGTGGCTCCGAACTCATTACCAATTTTGGCTAATCTATCACCATTAGCGTCTTCTAACTCAGTGGGGAAAGGACCGTTACCAACTCTTGTTGTATAGGCTTTCACAATACCTAATACTGAATCCACAGATGTAGGAGGTATACCAAGGCCAGTACAAGCTCCTCCTGATGTTGGATTAGAACTTGTCACATATGGATAGGTACCATGGTCCAAGTCAAGCAATGCGCCCTGGGCACCTTCTACCAGGATACTCAATCCCTCATCAATAGCTGTATTTAACAAGGTGGTAGTATCCTTTACATACGGATCAATAAGATTGTCAAACTTAAGGAATTCATCCACAACACTCTTCACATCAAGCTCTTCTGAATTATAGATCTTATTCAATAACTCATTATTTTCCTTGATATTATGTGTAAGCTTTTCCTCAAAATTGTCTCTATCTAAAAGATCCACAATTCTTATCCCTACACGTTTTGCCTTGTCGATGTAAGCTGGCCCTATACCACGCCCTGTAGTACCAATAGCTTTATCAGTAGATGCTGATTCCCTTGCTTGATCAATTCGTTTGTGGTATGGCATAATAAGATGTGCTTTATGGGAAATAAAAAGTCTTCCCTCTACATCAATATTATTATCCTCAAGCATCTTGATTTCTTCCATAAGAGCCACAGGATCAATAACAACACCATTACCTATTACACATTTCACCCCATCATTTAATATACCTGATGGAATAAGATGTAAGACATAATGCTTATCGTCAAACTCAATTGTATGACCCGCATTTGCTCCACCCTGGTAACGGGCTACAATATCAGCATCCTTGCTAAGGAGATCAACTATTTTGCCTTTGCCCTCATCTCCCCATTGGGCACCGACTATTACTTTAACTGCCATGATTATAAAACATAAACGCCTCGGACTAGCCCATTTGCGGGAGAAGTCCGAGGCAAGTGATTATTGGTGAACTTTTGTTAGAGCGAAGCTTCTACGTCTGAATAGATAGTAAAAACTTTATCCAAGTGTGTCATCTTTAGAATAGAAGTAATTGACTCGCCTGCACCAGCCAACACAAGCTCACAACCATTCTTCTTGCAAGTAGTAAAACCACCTACAAGCATACCTACGCCTGTACTGTTAATTATTCTAACCCGAGAGAGATCAACTACAACTTTCTTTGCATCAGTCTCATCATGCAAGATTTGAGAAAAAACTGTACCTTCTTTTCCACCAAGTAATTCTTCCGGGCAGGATACCACTAGGATATCATTTACTTTTCTCGTATTGAAGATATTGTTTTCCATTATTCCCTAGTTTTCAGAATATTATTATTTAAGCAAGGGTCGCTGTTGGCTCTACTTGTCTCCCATATCCTTTTTCCATATCTATACCACGGAATTTTTTGTTATACCAGATAACAAAAGAACTAGCAATATAGATAGAAGAATAAGTACCGAAGATAAGACCTAATGTCATAGTAAATGCAAATGGAAGAAGAATTGGCCCGCCAAATAGCATTATTGTTATCAATACAAGTAATGTAGTCAGAACAGTATTGACAGTTCTGGAAAGAGTCTCATTAATAGAACGATTCACAAGAGGCTCAAGCGGCAATTGCTTATGCAACTCTTTATTCTCCCTTATCCTATCAAAAATGATCACAGTATCATTTATTGAATAACCCACAACCGTAAGCATAGCAGCTAATATGATATTATCTATCGCAAGATCTATAATACCGAGATGATGAAAAATCATAAGGGTAACAAAGGTAGCTACAACATCATGCACAAGAGCAACAATAGCACCCAAACCAAAGACAAACTCAAACCGGAAGGCAATATATAAGAGTATCGCAATCACGGCAAAAATAACTGCCCAAATCGCATTTTCTCTAAGCTCCTTACCAATTCTGGGACCTATCTTGTCAACTTTAATTATCTTAATATCCTTCCCTGCAAAAGATGTTGCAAGCTGTTGCTCAACTATTTCCTGAGCATTATCTGACTCCTTTACTCTTACAAGGAATTGACCATCTTCACCAAAAGTCTTAACCTCAGGAGCTAAGCCTGTCTGCTCAACAGCCTCCCTGACTTCAGTAATTGATACTGATGGGGTAACAGCTACTGCAACCTCAGTACCACCCACAAAGTCAATTCCATAGTCTACACCTGATACAGCGGTGACTATGATACCGACAGCTAAAAATATGGCTGAGAAAATCGCAAAGATTTTTCTCTTGCCTATGAAATCTATGTTTGTTTTATCGAAAAACTGCATTTTATTATCTTTTTTGCTTTTATTAACTGGTTATTTGGTAGCCTGGCCGAAGCTGAATTTACTATCGGGACCATTCAAAGAAATCTCGACAATCGCTCTTGTCACTAATATTGCCGTGAACAATGTAGCGAAGATACCGAAGATCAAAGTCAGAGCGAAGCCCTGTATAACACCTGAACCCTGGAAATATAGGATTAAAGCAGTAATAAATGTTGTTATATTTGAATCCAGGATAGCAGATAATGCTTTACTGTACCCTTCATCAATCGCGGCTCTTACTGAACGACCACGGGCTAGCTCTTCTCTAACTCTTTCAAAGATTAGTACATTGGCATCAACAGCCATACCAATTGTCAGGATAATACCAGCAATACCCGGTAGAGTAAGTGTACCTTGGATGGTTGCTAAAAATGTAATAATCAATACAACATTCAGAACCACGGCGAAATCAGCAACCAAACCACCTTTACCATAATAAAGTGCCATAAATAGAACAACCAGAATAAAGGCTATGAAAGAAGCTGTTATACCGGCATCAATAGAATCTTCTCCAAGAGAAGCACCAACAACTCTTTCTTCAATAATATTCACTGGGGCTTTAAGTGAACCAGCCTTAAGTACGATTTCGAGTAACTTGGCATCATCAGCTGTCATAGCGCCTGATATTGAAGAAGAACCACCAGTAATTGGGTTCACAACATTTGGAGCAGAATACACAAGATCGTCAAGTACTATAGCTATCTGATTACCAACATTTGCTCTTGTAATTTGTGCCCACTTATCAGTACCTTCATCATTCATACTCATACTTACAACCCATTCATTCTCCATTGGGTCAAAATACTTACCAGCATCAGTCAGAACTTCACCAGTCAGTTCGGCTTCTGAATTAACAATATATATTGGAACTAAAGCCTGACTACCTTCTCCTACTACCTCTCCATACAGGATTTCTGTATCAAGAGGAATTACATCCAGGACCTCTGGTCTTCTGAGTATTTCTTGGAATCTTCCAAGTGAATCAACAGGTACATAAATTGAATTGCCACCCGCAGGCACAAGGAGCCTTGTAAAAGGTATGTTTTCAGTATTAGGTTGATCCTGTACTGCCGAAGAAGTATCTGTTGCAGCCGTATCGGAAGCCAGTTCAATTGGCAGCGTATCACTAGGATTTTCTATATCTTCTGTTGCTTCATCTAAGGTTTCCACAGGCTGATCTATTTCTTCGACAACAGCATCATCAGCTGTCGGGAGAATTTCATTGCTATTAACTAACACATCATTAATAGCTGTAAGAAAAGCATAATCTTCCTGAGTAGACTTTACTATTTTGAACTCTAATTTAGCAGTTGCTTTCAGCAACTCTTTAATCTGACCTTCATCCTTAACTCCAGGGAGCTCAATAATAATCCGCTTATTACCTGCTTTCTGGATATTTGGTTCGGCCACACCATATTTATCAATACGCTGGCGGATAACCTGCTGAGCCTGATCAATGGCATCACCTTCATTTTCTCGAAGTTGTTCGATAATCTTCTCGTCAGAAACTTCAGAAAGATCAGGTACATCAAAATAAGAAACCAATGACCGCCCTTCCGGCTTGGCAATTGTTTCAAACTTGCGAAGGAAAATATCTATTACTGATTCTTCACTAGTTACTGCTTCTTCCCTGGTTGAACTCAGCACTTGCTGAAAAAGTTCTTCATTACGATACTCTGGATAAACCATATCCTCTAGCATCTGTACAATGTCTACTTCAAGTGTCACATACATGCCACCTCGTAGATCAAGACCCAATTTTAATCTGCCATTCTTATAATTATCAAGTGCATCTCTATTCTCAGCATAAAAACTCTCCATTATGCTCAGGGAATCAGCAGGGGTCTCTGCTTCCATAGCCCTTGCCAATGCAGCTTCTTGTTCTTCTTCGAGTGAATTATAAAGATAGGTCGGTAGCAAAGCCCAGATGGCTATAGCTATCGGTATAAGTAGCAGAAGGTATTTACCTAAGTTTTTCAAGTCTGTTCCTCCGAACGAGTCGTCTTCGTCAGTTTTCTTAATCGGTGCAAACCCAAATTTACGGGAATGCCAAGACTTTAACAAAGTTTTTTATCAATACTGACAATACAGAAGGATCAGAAATCGTAAGTAGAGAGTTCAGAGAGTGGTAAAATGAACTGGTTTCCGTCATCCATGTTTTTTACTGTAACTATATTATTCTCTATTTCATCACTACCTACAACTATTGCATAACTTGCATTAGTACGGTTGGCTTCTTTGAATTGAGACTTAAACGAACGCCTCTGAAGATCAATTATTACGCTATATCCTCTACCCCTCAAGATTGAAGCAATCTTTGCTCTGTATTCATTTTCTTCATGCTCTCCCAGCACAATAAAAAAGTCTGGACCAGGATCGGGCGGGAGAAGATTATTTTCTGCCATCATAATTAATAGTCTTTCGATTCCAATTGCAAAACCTACAGCCGGGACACGGCCCCCAGCACCAAGTTGCTCGAAAAGACTGTCATATCTACCACCACCGCCAAATGAATCCTGAGCTCCAAGTACAGTACTTTTAAACTCAAAAACTATATCAGAATAGTAATCAAGTCCTCGTACAAGATTATGATCTTCTCTATAGACAATACCAACACTATCAAGTATATTTTTAATTTCTTGATAACTGGCACGACTAGCTTCATTTAAGTAATCAGTTATTTTGGGAGCATCAGCTATCAAAGCCTGATCATTAGTATCCTTCGAATCAAGAATACGCAACGGGTTTTTATCAAGCCTGGACTGACTATCTGCACTCAAATCTTCTTTACATCGGTTAAGATAATTTCTGAGCTCATTAGAATATTCTTTTCTACATTCATCATCACCAATAGAGTTTATTACTAACTCGTAATTAGCAATACCAATTTCTTTTAGAAGATAATCTGCAAGTACTATAACCTCAGCATCGGATTCTGGGTTTTCGCTACCAAGACATTCCACACCGAATTGGTGAAACATTCGCTGGCGCCCCTTTTGCGGTCTTTCATAACGAAAGAAAGGACCATAATACCAAAGGCGTTCCACATTATTATTGTGAACCAGATTGTTTTGGATTGAAGCTCTCACTAAAGCCGCGGTCATCTCGGGCCTCAGAGTCAGAGAATTACCACTGCGATCTTCAAAACTATACATCTCTTTGTTGACTATATCCGAAACCTCACCTATCCCTCTGGAAAACACTTCAGTTTTTTCAAAGAGAGGAGTCCGGATCTCGCCATACCCAAACAGACGCACTGTATTTTGAATCTTTGTCTCAAGAAATCTCCAACCAAAGGCATCCTGAGGAAGAATATCTTTGGTACCTCGAACATTCTGGATCATTGTTTACCCTTAAATTCTAATAGCAATATCCAAATATAGATACCACTAGTGTCAAAAAACTTCAGAATTATTTGCGCACTACAAAACTACTTCTCACCAGATCATATCTTGTTCTGACTATAAGGTGATACATACCCTGGGGCAGCGAGTTTATGTTTATGTCAATAACATGACTTCCTTTAGTCATAAAATCATCACGTAAAGATCCAACAATCTTACCTTGATAATCCATTATACTGATATTGGTATGCGTAGATTCAGCTAAATCAATAGTAACCTCAGAATTGGATATTACTGGATTAGGGGCTATATCTCCTATCCTAAGTATCCCTCTCCCATCAAAAAGTCTATGACCACCTTCCTCGCATAGACCATTTATTTTCACCTCTCCATTTGCTGCTTCCACCATCAACTTGTAATCACCAATATAGCTTAGGTTTTTTATCATTAATCTTGAAATTGAGTCCATACCCAGAGCCACTCTAAAATCTAAATTAGCTAAGACACCGGATTCTATCAATTGTCCGGAGAGAGGTAACTCAACTGATATGACGCGTTTTTCACTATCAAAGGAGTCATTGGGATAATTGGCTAGTGGCTCCAGAATTGTCGGGTCAAATTCTAAATCAAATACAAGTTTACCCAGATCACTCTGGCTTACATCCAGAGTACTCATATCCACACTCAGGGGTATTGAAACTATTTCACCCGGATTTGCAATATCAGAACCTAATGAAATCTTAAGTGAATCAATCTTCTGCGGTATTCCAACGCCTGTGAGAAGAATATTTGTTGGTGAAGAAGGAGCAGAATGGTAGATCCTCATTGTTCCAGCAAAAGTAGATATTTCGAGAGGAGTAAATCTGATATCAGAAGTCAATATCTGTGATTGGGTAAGAGCAGAAGGTATATCTAGATTAGCGTAACTGAAGAAGTCCCTTTCAATACCTGTAATTGCAATACTATCAATCACAACATCTTCTCCACTAGTATTCTCAATCAACTCAATAGCATTAAAAGTTAGGTAATCGCCTATTTCTACTTCACCAAAATCTACAATCTCTGTTATCTGCCTGATACCCGGATCTACACCAATACCACTTAAGGATACAGTAATGCTGTTACCCGGGAATTCTACAACAAGCTCAGCTGTGCGTAAACCAGAAGCTTGTGGAGTAAACGCTATATTAATACTCTCATATGCTTTACCACTAATTTCATAAGGAGCCCAGCCCGAAATAATTTCAAATTCATCATCGTTTTCACCCTGAATTCTAATATCAAAGATATCATAGGCAAAATCCGAATTATTGAATATAAATGATGAAAAAACAGTATCAATTGTCTGTCTCACTATGGCTTCACCAACACTCAGATCTTCACTTTCTATAAGAGCTGTTGAAATGGAAAACTCACAGTCTGTTGTATCCATCTGCAGATCACGCTCTTTAAGGTTCCATATTTTGGCACTGAAATCCCAACTGGTAGTAAGTACTCTCGAACCATCGAAATTAAATTCAGCATGCGTAACATTCCCAGTATGTTCTTTAAAAACAGCAAGGGAGTCGCCAGTTTCTGCATCCCATAGAATGGCTAGTTTATCTTCGGCAGAAGTAATCATCCATTTAGAATCATCCGAATAGAAAAACTCAGCTGAATTTATAGGTGTATTCGAAGGATGATATATACTGAAAAGCAAATCACCGGTTTCATAATCGAACATGATACCAGGTTTATTTACAGATAGATTTTCAGACACAAAAATCTGTTTACCATCGGGAGAAACTGTTGCAAATTTCGCATAAGTATTTTGCTGACCTAGAACTTTAGTATCAAATGTATTTATAGGCACTAATTCAGTATTATCAGGATCAATCTCATAAACATGTACCAAGCCCGTAAGTCCCGAAGTAATAAACTCATTATTAATTGGATGTACTTCTATACTTTCCAACAACCATTTCTCAGAAATTGGTTTAGATAAATCGTTATATTCTCTCAACATTGTAGCATTATCAATATCCCAAAGGATCACTTTACTATTTGTATTGCGTCGAGATACAGATATTAGTATACCATTATGCCCTATTTCAAGATCTCGAACTTCCTGATTATGCCCCAGGAGTCTATCCACTATCTCACCTGTTTCAGCATCCCATATGATTATCTTGGAGTCAACTCCGGCTGATATAACTAATTTTTCATCAGGAGAAAATATTATATCGGTAACTCTACCAGTATGCCCTTCAGCACCAGCTTCGAATTCGCGAACCAGTGAACCAGTATTGGAGTTCCACATTCTCACGATATTATCATCAGAAGCTGTTAAAACTATAGAACCATCTCTTGAGAAAGTACCCATACCCAAAGGAGTTTCATGCGTAAGATCCAAAGTACGACCGATATTATTAGGCCAAAGTTGAATTGCTCTTATAAGACACTGATCAGATAATGTATAGGGAACCGACCATTCGTATTCCAGGTCAGTAACATTGGTTGCAAGTGTATCCCATACCTCTCCGGAATCAGTAGAGTATTCTAACTGTATTACATCCTTTGGCAGTACTCCCGTCCATTTGATTGTAAAGACATCACCTGCTATTAATGTTTGGTCACATTGGGGAGCAAGTACTGTAATAGTCTCCTCATTCGGAGGCGTATTGGGGAATCCCCCGGTAACTAGAATCTCATTACCATCACAAGCGTTCGAATAAATCAATAATTTGGTAAAAACTATTGCACTATCAACTGGAGAAAACCTCACAGTTAAATTGTGGGACTGATTTTGGCCTATCGCAATAGTCTGGTCTACCTTTCCATCGACAATTTCAAAAATACCATTGTATGAATTTTCAAGCCTGATGCTATCAATAAATATCTCACTATTTATTGCCTTTACACTAACTTCAAGATCTTTGGTTGTTTCCGGCAGAACCGAAGAAAAGCTCAGATATGATGGAGTAGATTCTAATAATGGTCTTAAAGCATCCAGAATTTCGAACTCTGTAGAGGTAGTAAGAGTATCATAAAGTTCAATTTTAAACTCATGATAAGTGTCGCAGTTTAAAATATCATTCAGAATAACCTTATAAGGAGTAAAACCTCTGGAATTCAATATTGAAGAAGTGACTATTTCAGTCCCCTTCTCCTTATCTCTGATATTATCAACATAAAAACCACTCGTACCTTCTGTTAAGGATTTAAGCACAGGGTTAATATCTCGTATGAAGAATGCTGTATTTAATGTTACATCTCTTTCATTCAGACTTGATAATACACCTTGATCCATCTTCTGAAAATTTCCCGTTAACAACATTACATTAACCTTTTCCTCATCATATCTTTCTAAATAATCTAGTAGACCCGTAGAAGGAAATTTCAGCGCCACATCGAGTTTTGAATTCGGATCATAACTAATATCAGATATTAGGGTACTGGCTTTATCATAATCAAGTGTTCTGTCTATAATTAAGTCTGCAATGTCACTAAAAGTAATTACGGTTATATGTTCGTCAGTAGAATCAAGCCTTGATATGTAATCAATCGCGAGTTCCTTGGCCTGAGAAAGCATAGAAGATGCCCCTCCAACAGAAGACAATGAAGCATCAAAAAGAATCACATGATGCGATGTAACGTTTTTATCTTTCGAACCATCTACAAGTGAGCTAATAGCTAATTCTCTGCCATTATCTGTAGCTAGAAAATCTTGCGATGTGAAGCTCAGCGGAGTGAAACTACTATCAACAAGATAAAAATCGGCAGAAATCTCAGGGTAGCTGTCGTAGTCATATTCAGTCATAACAAGCTTATTCTCAGCGAACATCTGAGAGGAAAGCCAGACCGAAACTAAAATAAAAAAGACTATTTTTTTCATACAAATACAAACCTTATTAGTATTATGTATCGTACTCAATCAAAAACTTTACCAAAAATAATAAAGCCTCTGATGTTATCTATAAACATTAGATTAAAAAGAAGAAATATGAACTACTATTTATCCCCAATTAACTTGTTTTTAACGTCAATCCTAATATTTTGTTCGAGTGTGGAACTTTTTTCACAATTTGAACCTATCATGGAAGAAAAGTTTAATTCTTCTTCGAATCGTAATGAAATTAAAAATCCATATCATACTGAGTGTATTGCCTACAGGATGGAAAAAGGAGATACAGCTTTGTATCGTGTAATAACAAGTGACAGTATAGTTGTATTTGGAGAACCAACCCTATTTAGACAAAGAATAGAGCAGTATACAGTAAAATGTAATAATGCGACTGGTGACAGAATAAATTACTCCCAGAGACTTACAGACTATGTATCTATGGAATCTAGAGGAAGTGTTATGGATGTAAAAAATACAGAGCATCCATGGTCTTCGGTGTGGGTTGAAGTAGAAATTGATACCATGGGGAACAGATATACCGCTAGTATCAGTGATTCATCTAAACCACGTCAGGCACCGGGCGGTGGATTTCAACCCTTACTTTTCCCGACACTTGATTTTAGCTGCCGTTATATCGGCGAGAAATGGACATTTAAAAATAGTGTAGTAGTGCCTGAGAATGGTTACCCTAGTCCTAAATGGGATGAGCATATATTCTATGCAATGATGCCGCCGCTTGACACATTAGGTGTAACTACTCAAAAACTTGAGCTTAATAAAACCGCTCTTTGCTATCTTGATGTGGAATTAGATAAATCATCCTCAATGAATGTCGTAAATTCTAAAAACAGTTTTGGTTTTCTATATTTTTCCAAAGATATACCGATGCCTTTACTTCAAAAAACTACGTCCGAGAATAAGATGAAGATATATGGTATCTCAAAGGACCCTAGAATAACTCACCATTTTATTGATACCAAAATAATCCTTGAAAAATACGTCGACTCTGATAATAAAATCATATACGAACATACCCCATAATGAAAAATACACCTTCATCCTATACCCACAGAAATGAAATACCCAATAGATATAAATGGGATTTCACCCACATCTATCAGTCACCGGATAAATGGGAAGATGACTTTGAAAATCTATCGGGAATGATAGGAGAGTATCCGTCCTTCATGGGTCGTGTCATGAAGAACAGTAAGATCTTAGAGGAAGTATTAAACCTTGAAGAAAAAGTTGGAGCTATATTGGGTAGGCTTTACTTATATTCATTTCTTAATAAAGACATTGACATGTCTGACAATGATTCCAAAGTTAGATTTGGCAGGATCCAAGGTCTTGCAGCAGATATATCTGCTGCTTCAGCATTTATAATACCGGAAATAGTTGCAGCTGATTCTAAAGTAATCTCCGAAATAAAGCAAAATAAAAGATTAAAAAAATATCGACATTTTCTTGATGATCTTCAGAGAAAGAAAAAACATACACTTACTTCAGAACAAGAAGCATTAATCTCCAGATTCTCACCCATATTATCAGCTCCTTATAATACATTTTCCTTACTAAAGAGTACCGATATTGATTTTCCAACTGTCAATAATAATGGTGAGGAAATCAAGTTGTCTGATGGTAAATATACCTCTTTGATGTATGATAAGGATAATGAATTAAGAGAAAAGGCATATAGAGAATACTATAAGCCCTATATTTCGCACAAGAACACCATAGCTTCATTGCTTGATAGTGCACTAAAAGGTATACATATAAATTCAGTAGCAAGAGGTTATGGAAGTTCACTAGAGTCAAGTCTATACACCAATAATATCCCTGTTGATTTTTTCCGCCAATGTCTTACTGTTTCTAAAGAGAACTCCGATCTACTCAGACGATGGGCTGTCATTAAATCCAAGCAACTTGACAAAACAAAAGTCTCACCTTTCGATACCTATGTTTCTCTTTTTAATCCTGAAAATATCCGATATGATTATGAGGCATCTATCAAACTTGTGACAGAAGCTCTACTACCATTAGGGAACCAATATCTCCTTGATGTAAAAAGTGCAATTGACAACAGACGTATAGATGTATATGAAACGAAGGGTAAACGAAGTGGAGCCTATTCTTCGGGTACAACCTATGGTGTAGTTCCATATGTACTTTTAAATTGGAATAACACTCTTAATGATGTATTTACATTTGCTCATGAACTTGGTCATAACATGCACTCGCTTTATACTGGTAATAATCAACCATATGTATACGCTGGTTATTCCATATTTCTAGCTGAAGTAGCATCGATTACGAATGAATCATTGTTACAGAGATATCTTGAGGAAAAAACATCCTCGATCGAGGACAAACTTTATCTACATGAACTATTTCTGAATAAATGTATGACAACATATTACCGCCAACTTCAGTTTGCTGACTTTGAACATAAAATTCATTCAAGAGTTGGAGAGGGTATCCCTTTAACCCCAGATTATCTATGCCAACAGTATAGTGAAACATTTAAAGATTATTGGGGAGATAGTGTTATTCTTGAGGAAGAAGAAAAATATTCATGGACAAGGATACCACATTTCTATTACAATTTTTATGTTTATCAATATGCAACCGGACTGGTTGCCGGGGAGTGGTTAGCAGAAAAAGTCTATTCAGGCTCAGAAGAAGCATTAGATAATTATCTTTCTTTCCTGAGAGCTGGTAAATCTGATTATCCTATGCAAATCCTATCCAAAGCTGGTTGTGATTTAACAGAAGGAGCTCCTTTTCAGAACCTTTTTAATAAAATGAAAAATTCACTTGACTTTATTGAAGAGCATCTTTAATTCAGTTTCTTCCATATATCAGATGTCTGATTAAGCTCGTCAACTGCTTGGATCCTAATGCTTTCCATTCCCTGGCGCAACTTAATCCTAAATTTCTGTTCGAAGCAGCCATCTCCACAATCTATTTCAGCTCCGAATAGTTCAGTTATACTACGAGGGTCTGGCTGAACAATGAGCTTGACAACTGTATTGGGATTACCAGGAGCACCTCCATATGCTCGCACACTAACTTGAACTTCATTTTCTTGCCCTTCTGATACACTAATTATTCTAGGCGCTGGTGGAATTTCAATTACGATGCCGGGGGTAGTACCTACAGATTTACCATTGACTAGTCGGGTTAGTCTGAGAGCCTTTCCTGTATCAGAAATACTTGGGGTAAAAGTGATGATACTACCTGTAGTATTCTGTTCAATTGTATCACCACCAATTGTCAGAATTGATTCAATAGTAAAATCAGTGCCTACTGGAAATCTAGGATCAATCTGATAGGCTATATTCGGATAGAGTTTATCAGGAATGGAAGGACTGGATATTGATACCGGAAATACTGAAAAACCTGTCTCAGAGACCATACCATTAATTTTAGATTTGACTGATATCAGAATATTTGCTTGTTGGTTAATTGGAGATGTACCTGCAATTGTCAATGTCTGCGGAGTAATCTCTTTGATGTAAGGTTCTACGGCAGCAATATCAGAAACTACTTCAATTCCACGTTCGAACTGATCACTTGAAGTCCCCCTAATAAAAATCTTATTTTCCCAAGTTTGGTTTGGTATAGCGCGTATTCTGTTTCGAGAAGGTTGAATATAATAACTTCCACCATCTTGATAAACCGGATTGATAATTGATATACTTCCATCTTGTTCATCACCAGAATTAGTTGGAAATTCTATTGATGCCATGTCTTCTACGATTGTAGTTACAGTAAATACACGTTCATTACCCGGTATGGAAATCGAAACGTCATAAGCATCGCGTTGGATACCAGATACAATACTTGAAGAAGGTTTCCAAAGAAAAATCCAAGCCCCCTGGCCAACATCCTTAAACTCAAACTTATCACTCTGAAATTCTCCTTCAAATGTGTAAGAGTTATCATAGGTAAGGTTTTTAATACTAACTGTAGGTAAAATATCTTGTTGTTCGATAGTAATTGTATTGACAGTATCAGCATAGTTAATAGCAAAACCCTCTTCATGCATGTCCAAAGAAAGGATAAGCTTCATCTTTTCTAAGAAAATCTGACCAACAGATTCAGAGTGACTTGATCCAGACTGCTCTACTGACAATGGTGAAGATGTTTGTTGAGGAGATGGAATCAACAAAACCAGAGCTATGATATAAAGAACAAAATAGATATCAACTTTGCGTCTTTTAGCTGTCATTGATCCTTTTCTCTAAAATTTTACTGAGCTCTTCTCTAACTTTCTCTTCAATTACTTTAGATGAAAGCACCTGGACTGTTTTGTTAAAAGACTCAATATTCTCAGCAAACTCTTTCAAAGCAGTTCCAGTTTCTTCCATTCTTTTTAATAGTTCAGGATTTGGTGCTGACAGGTCTCTAAAAGATCCAGCTATTTCTCTCACTTCACTAATAAGATGACCTGAGTTATAATTATGAGTCTCCAGCTGTTTTGTAATTTTTTCAAACTGGACTGATACTGCAGCCATATCTCTACCTATTTCACCTATTTCATCTAGTAACTCTTCTTGAAGCTCTTTGGATGACTCTTTCTGAATGGATGACTCATCTTCAGCAGCAGGAGTGAAATACATAGTAACAAATACCATCAAAAGAAGAAAAGCTTCGAATCCAATACCAGCTATAACCCACCCTATCTCTACATCACTTCTGAAACGCGTAAGCCCAACAATAACTAATAAAATAGCTGCACCAAAATAAACAAAGGAGTTAATGGTGGAATAATAATACCTATTAATTATTTCTTCCATCCATACTCTAAATCCATATCTGAGCCCAAGCTTATGACTAATATCATCAGCCGAACTATCATAAACACTGAGCTTATCAGAATTAATTGCTACAATCAAAGTAGCATAAATGGCTTTCACTCCGGACTGCTGTTCTTCAAGCCTTAGCTTTTTATATAGGTTACGAAGTACTGTTCTGCCTTCAGTTGTAGAGAGGGACGTGATAGGATGCATCTTTTATGTATTGGTTCTATATATGATAACCATAGCGAGAAACAGAAATATCATGTTTGCCGCCCAAGCCATTAGGATTGGGTCAAGCCCCGTGTTTACACCCAACGACTGACTTAATTTAGTGAATATAAGATATAAAAAGGAGATTACCAGTGCTGCTGTAATCTGAACAGCTACGCCACCCTTTTTCTTGATGGATGCAAAGGGCACACCAAAAAGTACCACAATGATATTAGCAAAGGGATAAGCATATTGCCCATAGTAATCGATCAACTGCGGCCGAACATCTTTACCACCCTTCTCAAGCAGTTCAACATATTCCCGGTTTTCCTCGAAAGTCATCTCTTCAGTTGTCTTGATCAGTTTTTCTATTTCCGAATGAGTTACAGTTAGATCAGCAATCATAGTATCAAGTCGCGATACAAGTACAGTATCTCTCGCAAAGTCTCTTATCAATACATTGGAAAATATCCATGAAGCACGAGAACTATCCCAAACCATATTGGCTGCCTCAATACTTTTGATGAGACGTGGACTTTGCGGATCTCCAAATTTTTCTAGCCTTACTTTATTACCACTTTTTTTCAGGGGCATGTAATGATTAATCACAAGATTTTCACTAGGGGTATTTCTAAGGTACAAGTCATAAAGTGATTTTGACTTAATATTTTTTTTAAGATCTTCCCTATCAATACTCAGTTTTCTTTTATTAGCCTCAGGTACAACCCAGCCATTAAAATAAAGGTGCAGACCACTAATGAAAATACTAACCACAACCAAAGGTGTCATTAGCCTATATAGGCTCATCCCACCTGTTTTCAATGCAGTAACTTCATTATTGCTTGCCATCTTCCCAACTGAAAAAAGAATGCTAATTAGCATAGCAACCGGAAGAAGTATTTTCAGAATACCTGGAAAAAAATACAGATAATATTTGATAATAGTAAAAACTGGAACATTAGCTTTTATAAACTCATCAAGATTCTCCAGCAGACTAACTACTAAGAAAATAGTATAGAGAGCAAATACGCTAAAAAGCAATGTCATTAGAAATTGCTTCAAAACATATCTGTCGATTTTTGAAAGTATCACTAGCTAGTTCCCCCTCATACCTGATATATCTCTAAATACTCTTGTTATAGAAACAAGTCTAAAATCGAACCTTTTCTTAATGAAATTATATGTGAAAATAGCAATTAGTGAATAGTATGTTACTAATCCTAATGAATATAGATACAAGTTCTCGGCATTACCAAAAATCAAAAATACTATGAATGCTGCAATCGATGAAATAACATTATACTTCAATAAGCTCTTTTCTTCTCCTAGAGCATTAAAGGTAAATGAGAGTACGAATAAAGGAAGAAAAAGTCCTGATAAAGACATTATAGATAAAAGATTCATTGCTGATTCAATATCTTTATCTGGGAAAAAACCTATCATCACCCATTCTAATAAACCAGTCCATACTACCACAAGACTTATAACAAAAAGCCATGCCATATAAGCATAAACCTTCTCTAGTAATGGCTTGAGATTCTTAAACTGCTTGTTTGCAATCTGTCTGACAAAAGTGGGATTAAATAATGAAGCTGCTGCCATACCTGCTTCCTCAAAGAATTTAAAGACCTGCTTTGAGAGGCTATAAATCCCAACTGAGGAAGACCCCATAAAGACACTCAGCAATACTATGTCTAACTGCCTAACTGATGTGTTTAATAGTGACTGGGCTGTAACAGGCAGTGAATACTCGCGATAGAATAATATGTTTGTTGTCTCTTTCGGTCTTGCATATTTCCATCCTGCAGCCAGACAATACAATGATGACAGAAATGTACCAAGAGAAAAGAAATCAAGAAGTGAATAAACATCAACTATATAATCTAGAGACAAAGCAGTTGCTACACCACTGACAAAAACACCGTATAGTATTAGATTACAAATGGTAATACTAGCATATTTTGCCTGGCGTAGAAATATTTTGATCATGTAAATTCTAGGCGAATTAAGAATGACCAATAATGGAAGATAAAGACCAGTGGCAAGTAATTCTTCACCCTGAGTAAAAAAGTACCACACACCATAAATTCCATATCCAAGTATAATCGGTAGCATCCCGATTGCCAAGACTCTGATATAATACCGAAGACTTACATAATTTATCTCACGGTTCTTTAATTCATTACCTGCAAATCTTATAATTCCTTGTAGAGCATATGCATCAGCAATGGTAAAAAGCCAATTAACAATTGCAATGACTATAGAGTATTTACCATATTCTGAAATCTCAATATATTGTATGAGATAAAAAAGGCTTAATGCAAAAGCGGCAAATACAACTTTGTCTAAGAAGCTCCAGCTAATCTTCCCAATATTATCTGTGATTCTCAGAGTGAGATACTCCAGTTTATCTGTCCTATATCCTTTCTAGCTATTACCATTACTGCACGCTCTTTTTTCCCATAAGTACTCGAATACCAATATTCATCTAAGGATAGTTCAGTATCAGCAGAGATATCTGCAATCCGACGACCAGATATATATAGCTCAACTCCTTTATCAGAAGCCCTAATAGTAACCTGAGGATGAAAATGCAGACGTGAGACCATTCCACCTTTTGCTTTGCACTCATCCTTAATCATTAGAGAATTATCAGAAAGAACGAAGGCACGATTCATTTTTCTGCCAAACCCTTTGTGAGAACCGATATACGAATATTCATTATACAAATCTGTTGTAGGTTTGGATCTATCAGTACGAAACCAAAAAAGCTCTTCAGTTTCCTCTCCATAGGAATTTATCTCTTTACTGCTTATCTGAGGTGTATTGTGATAGCGAGTCCCTCGAAATAAATTCCTATAATCTGGCTCTGCTGTATAAACATAAGAGCCTGGATCAGTTATGATTTCATAACCTCCCTTATATAAGACAAACGATAGGTTATCATTATGGTTATGTCCACCACGCCCATAAAGACCCAAAGCACCATTTTTAATCCATATCCTAACAGAATCATTATATAAGGAATAAAGTCCAATGTCCTCAAAAAAGGATTTAGGTTTGATGCCTCTAAAAAGTTTTGTTATATGTTCGGGTAGATTTTTAGAGAAAAAAAGCGAATAGGTTGACCTAGGATCTCTATTAACATCATAATGCCTGTTCCTACGTGTAGTATCATCCGAAAAATTAATATCTATATAACTTCCACCATCTTCATCACCAAATCTAGGGTATCTATCAATATTGTCAGAAATAGCCGAAGAGAAGGTAAGCATTTGACTTATCTTTTCGGTGATAGAACTTTCATCACCCATAAGTAAGAATCTTATATCGCTTATTATCTCAGGTGTATCTTTGAATACAATACGGTAGTCGACAGAAGACTCTTCGGTATCTAGTATCATGGTTTTCTCTTCATCAGTCAAAGAGTTGGTAGCAGCGATGGCACACAAGAACATTTCAACTGTAAACAAATGATATGATGTCGAACCTTCAAAATTAGATCCATCACTGTTAAACTGCCTTCTAATCTCTCGTACAATATTTACTAAAGCCCATTTAGCTAACCCATAACTTTGACTATCATTCAGCAAATAAAGTGATAGGATTAAAACCGAACATAAATTACTGAAGTAATGATTATTGGGCTGACCCTCCGCATATTCAGGATTTCTGATTATATAGAGCAGATGCTCTCTACACATATCTTCAAGATCCTGTTTAAATTTCTGATCAAATTCATGTCCCGAGCTTCTAAAAAAATCAAATGCTAAAAGTATATTCCCAATTCTGATACCAACATCCATAGCCGAGCTCCACTGAACGCCCATACTAGGAGGGCAACTACCTCTGAAGTCATATATCTGAGATTTGAATTCGGATAAGCATCTAGCAAAAAACCCCTGATCGGTATCCAACATTGAAATTGCAGCTATTGCTAATTTCGGTAAATGCTGCATCCGGCCAAGCTCCCACGGATTTTTAATATCAACACCGTATTTCGGTGCAGGCTTGATATTAGTGCCATGCTTGTCCAGATACCAAACATACCCTGTTCTGAAGTCTCTATTCCATGCAATTGGTAAATATCCTGCAAGTGTATTACTTAAAAAGCTTTCTGATTCTTGCTCTACAACATAGGGTATTACCGGAGGTGACATATTGTACTTAGTACCTTCAAATCCTTCAGGACAGACTTCATAGGAATGTTTGATAAGCCCACTGCCTAGTATATCAAACCTATGATCCAATATATTTTCAGCAATATCTAATAATTTCTCTTTTTCGGATTCATATATCTCAGCAATATCTGGCAGGCTAAATACATTTTGCCGTATACCGAAATGCTCTGTAAGGTGTATATATGTGGAACGCGATAAATCAATTTTATTACCAGTAGAAATCACTAACCTGCCAAACAACCTAAATATCTTTTTCAGAATAACCTTAGTCGGAAGTACTCTTAACTGATGATAAATAACCGACAATCTTGACATTTAGCTAAATCTAGTATTTCTAAGTATTGATAATATAAAAGCCCTGACAAGTATGAGTCCGGGCTTATGCTAATATTACTAAAATACTAAACGGTATTAAATAAACTATGCTGTTTCACTCTCCCTTGGTAAGACTACAGACTCTCTACCCTTGGTCCTTTTAGCAAAGCTTTTCTGTTCGGTAAAATACCTATCTCGGAATTCTTTTCTTATCTGATGTAGATCAACATTGATAAAACAGTCTACTGAATGGTTGAAGTTTTCATCAACGTTGAAGCCTAGGTACTCCACACCTCCATAATGGCAGATGTCTGTATATTTTCTTAGTAATACTGGTACAGAAAGACCAAAATTTTTGAGGGCTGCTTTCATCTTTCTAAAGTCTTCTTCATAATCTTTTCCATCAAGAATCTGACTTGAATATGAAGATGAATTGAGGGTCATTTTATAGGGGTTTCTTGCTTTTAAGAGAGTAGTATCACCAGCATACCATTTCTTATAATAAGTAATGAGAAGGCTTTTTGCATCTTCGGGATAATTATCTGAAATTGAAACAGCACCGAAAAGATATCTAATCTGGGGATTGGCTCTTAAAAAAACACCTATACCCTGCCATAGATAATCCAGAGCAGCAGACCCCCAATATTTTTGCTGAACAAAACTCCTCCCTACTTCCAAACCAATTTCGAATAATGGATCAAACCTATTACTAAACTCATAAAGTTCTGAATTATAGAGTCGTGATTTACCCATTTTAGAAACAATATCCTTGCATATGCCGAGCCGATAAGAGCCAACAATTTCAAGGTCCTTATCATCCCATAAGACTATATGCTTATAATATCTATCATATTTATCAGAATCTGATTTATATCCGGTTCCCTCCCCTACTTTTCTGAACGTTAGTTCTCTGAGCCTTGCAATCTCCCTCATAACCTGTTTAGCACCTTCATACTCAACCAGGTAGATTTTCTTGCCATCTCGAGTCTCTCCTAACTCATCAGAAAGAAGTAACTCCCTTTTTACTGCCTGGCGACTAATAGGATGAATAATAGTTTTTTCTGTCTTGAAAATTCCTCGCCGGCCTGATCCTATATCATACAAATGCTTTCTGAGCATCTTGGCATGATAACTAGTTTTAATCGACTTATGAAAAGCCATAGCTGGTATAGGATCACCAGCGGTAAATTTAATTTCTTTACCTTTACCTGTAAATATCTCATTGGCAAGCATGAAAGTGCCAATTTCTCTTTTCACAAGTGACAAACTATAAAATGGTATACTATTTCTTCCTTCGATATGAATAGGCATCACAGAAGCATTCATCTGTGTTGCAAGTGTTATAGCTCCTTTTGACCATTTACCATCTGAAATCCCTTTGGCAGACATCCGAGATACTTCTCCAGCTGGGAATAGAATCACAACACCCTCATTTTGCAAAGTCTTTTTGATATTAATCATATTCTGCTTTTGAGAACTAACAGAATACAGATCTACCGGTAGAAACAGCTCGCTGAGATTATCAAGTTGCATTAATAGATCATTGGCCACAATCTTTGCATCAGTCCTTACCTCCAGTACTGCTCTTAGTAGTGATAGACCGTCAAGTGCACCCAAAGGATGATTTGCAACTATTATCAACCGACCTTCTGACGGGATACGTGCTCTATCCCTGCTAGAAATGTAGTAGTTGAAATCGAGTACCTCAAAAAGTTCATCTATGAATTCAGCTCCATATTTATCTGAATTTGTTGCTATAAATTCATTGATTTCTCTTTGACGTATTGCTCTCTGTAGTACTTTGAATAAAGGACCTTTGGCAAAGTCAGGAACTTTCTGAATTAATTGCGGTTTTTTTGCTGTTATCAGTTTTCGGATATCTATCTTTTGCACTTAAATCCCTATTTTATTATAATTTCAAAAATAGGGATGCAATATTAGGATTAGGTTTGGAGGGTGTTAAGCATTAATTAAAATTATGTTAAAATACTTATCATTTAATTAGCAGCTACAGTTAAGCTATCAAGAACTATTTGTAATCTATCAGCTAGTTTTATTGTGAAATTTTGAGAACCTTTTAGATTAAGATGCATTGAATTATAGAACATTTCTTTATTAAAGCATAATTCGTCTTTAGAGAAATCAAGAAAAGTCACTTTATATTTGTCAGCAATATTTTTATAAAGCTTTAGTATCTGACTCCGGTTACTAATAAACAACTGACCAAGCATATGCTCAGGAGGATAAACAAATATTAATTCGATATTTGCTTGCTTTACTTCGGATATGAATTGGTTCATCAATGCCAGATGCGAACTATCTATTTCAATTTTTAATGAACCAAGTTGCTGTTTTGCAACTTCGAAATCAGAGTTCCATTCATGATCCACACCTCTGTAACCTAGTTTGCGATAACTGGTATTATTGTCTCTTACCAAATATGTAAGAGCATCATATCTACCCATATATCTTTTAAGTGGTAATCGGTAATCCCAGCTGTCAAAGGCATCCATTTCTTTAGTATACCTCTCTAAGTTCGCATTACCAAGCATGTACGGTAAGAATTGATTTCGACCATATAAACCATTCATTGATTCAAGCGAAAACACATCTAATGATAATATAATGATATCTGGATTTGGATTATGCTGCACAAATTCCAAATGCCTTAAGTATTGCAACCTGAAAGACTGCCCATCCATTCCAAAATTATAAGTCTTTAATCCTAGATGATCCTGTAAAAGCTGTGAATCAAACTGCACCCATGCCCTTGAAGACCCATAAATTGCTATCTCAACTTGCATCTCTCCAGTATAAATATCATTCCATATCTCATACTCACCAGGAGGAATATGGTTTGTATTGAGCGAATGTGAAAGAAATAGATCCAAGGGATAAGCTATTACCAATAATGGTACTATGAAGTACAAAAATTTAATTAAAAATCTACTCATGCTCTTTAGAACTGGAAATAGATAAACTGTTTTTCATCACCCGCAAACCAGAATATAACAATCAGAATAAGATAATAAATTGACCATCTCACAGCTGTACTGGTTACCTTACCTAACCTTTCTATAGCAAATTCATCTTTTCGTCCAAGCCACTCTAGAATAATAAATATTGCTACTAATAGCCCGGTAACCCCTGCCCTAGTCATGTCTTCAAAGACTGGCTGACTAAATAAAGACTTTGAAAAAATTTTATAATATATTTCTTTGGCAGTGGAAATACTGTCTGCCCTGAATACAACCCAAGCCAGTACTGTCATTATAAAAGTCAAAGCTATACTAAAAATACTTGTAATAGTCTCACTCCACCAGATCTTCAAACGTTGATTTCCTCTATTGAATAATATGAAGATTATAAATAATAACGCATGAATGATACCCCATATCACAAAAGTCCAATTGGCACCGTGCCAAAGCCCACTAATCAGAAAAACAATACAGATATTTAAGATTGTCCTTGCTTGCCCTCTCCTATTGCCACCCAAAGGGAAATACACATATTCTCTAAACCATCCTGTAAGAGAGATATGCCATCGTCTCCAAAATTGAACAATATTTCTTGAAAAATATGGATAGGCAAAGTTCCGCGAAAGTTTAATATTGAACAATTTTGCTGTACCAATAGCAATATCAGTATATCCTGAAAAATCTCCATATATCTGAAAAGCAAAAAAGAATGTAGCCAACAGTAAAGTACTACCATCATACCGCTCTGGATTTGAAAATATCTCATCAACAAATATGGCACAGTTATCAGCGATAACCATTTTTTTGATAAGCCCCCAAAGAATTTGTCTCAGCCCCGTTGTTGCATTTTGATAATCAAAGGGTAATGCCTGCATGAATTGTGGTAATAAGCTCCTGGCTTTTTCTATCGGTCCTGCTACTAACTGCGGAAAGAAGCTAACATAAGTAGCAAAAGCTAAAAGATTTTTTGTTGGAGTAATCTTTTCTCTATAAATATCAATTGTGTAGCTCATTGTTTGAAAGGTATAGAAGCTGATTCCAACAGGCAACACAATATCTGCATAACCCAATCCAAGCTCCATACCAAAAATGCTAAAAGCACCTTTAAAACTGTCAATGAAGAAATTATAGTACTTAAAGATACCTAGTAAACCTAGGTTGGTAAATAGACTAAAAAAAAGCCATGCTCTTCTTCTAAATGCTACTGATGCCTTGGCTATCTTCAACCCCGATATATAATCAACCAGGATACTAATCACAATCAAAATTAGAAGCTGAGGGTCCCACCAACCATAAAAAATAAAGCTAGAAACCAGAAGTATCAGATTTCTAAGCCAGATATTTCTCCCACCTATCAGCCAATAAGTAAGAAAAACAAGTGGAAGAAAAACTGCGAATTCGAAATCGACAAATAGCATTCCCAAAGATAGGCAAGGTTATCTTAAAATGGCTTCCCTTAAGCTTCAGTGCTTAAGAGATCTGATTAAAACATTATTTTGTTTGAACCATTGATTACTATTGATATTGAACAAACTTACCCCATGTTAAACTCTAAAAAGCAGAGAAGCACTTATTTAAAAGCCATAACCACCATAAGTAATATCTATTTTTGAACTTGCATAAACACGCTGGATATTCCTTTCAAATATCAGTCGAAATAGTTAAATTTGAAGCTATTCAAAATGACTAATAAACGATAATTAGGATTAAATATGGCGGTAAGGAAAAGCAAGGCTGTAGCAAACGACCTGGCTCTTGAGGGAGTGTCCCTATTTCTTAAGACTAAAGGTATCTCTCATACTTCACTAAAGCTCACCAAAGACGATCTCATCAAAGCTCTACGCACAATGATCACTGCGCGTCAGACAGATGATAAACACCTTACGCTTGTTAAGCAAGGGAAATCTTTTTTTCATATTGGTGTCTCTGGACATGAATGTATCCAGGTTGCTGTTGCAAGCGAAATGAAACCCGAGGACTATGCATGGACTTATTACCGTGATATGGCCTTAGCTTATACTAAAGGTATGAGTATGAGGGACTATTTTATGCTAGCCTTTGCGAAAAAAGACTGTCTCGCTACGGGTGGTAGACAAATGCCTGGCCATTTCGGACACCCCGATTATAATATGCCTACCCAATCATCGCCTACCGGCACCCAATTCCTACCAGCAGTAGGAACAGCTATGGCCGGGAAAAAATTAGGTACCAATGAAGTTACATACGTTGCTTCAGGAGAAGGTACTACCTCTCAAGGAGAGTTCTTTGAGGCTGTTAATTGGGCTCACCGTGAGAAATTGCCAGTGCTCTTTTGTACACAGGATAATGGCTATGCTATATCTGTAAAAAGGAAGGATCAGGGTGCAGGAGGAACTGTTCTTGATTACTTTGGTAATTACCCTAATCTAAAAAAGATCAGGGTAGACGGTACTAACTATCTTGAATCGATAAAAGCCGTTCGTGAAGCAATGGAATGGATGCGCTCAGGTAAAGGCCCTGTACTCATGCATGCATTGGTAGAAAGACTCTTACCCCACTCATCATCTGATGATCATAGAAAATACCGCTCAAAAGAGGATCTTGAAGAAGCTAAGCAGCAAAATGACTGCATAACAATATTAAGTGAATACTTAGTTAAAAAGAAACTGGCATCTCAATCTGATATTGATCAGATGTGGAAAGATGTACGTAAAGAACTAGATGAAGCCGCTGATTGGGCTTGGGAACAAGAGGATCCGGTTGCTGAAGACTCTACTAAACAAAATTTTGCCGATCCATCTACTAGAGATCTTGAGTATGCAACACAAGACCCAACTGAAGGAGATCAAGCTGTACTTGTTGATGGTATCAATCATGCCCTCAAAGAAGAAATGGCACGAAATGAGAATATATACGTTTTCGGTGAAGACGTACAAGATCCTAAGGGAGGAGTATTTACTGCTACAAGAGGCTTAACTGATACATTTGGTGAAAACAGGGTTTTTAACTCCCCATTAGCTGAAGCTTCAATAGCTGGTGTCGCCTTAGGAATGGCTGTCAGAGGTCTGAAACCTGTAATCGAAATGCAGTTTGGTGATTATATCTGGCCAGCATTTATGCAATACAAGAACGAAATCTCTGCTATGAGATTCCGTTCTGACGGACATTTTTCAGCACCAGTAGTAACTAGAGTAGCAGTAGGTGGCTACATACATGGAGGATTATGCCATAGTCAGAACATAGAATCCATCTTCTCTCATGTACCTGGTATTATGATAGCATATCCATCTAATGCGATGGATGCCAAAGGTCTACTCAAAACAGCTTGCCGTATTGAAGACCCAGTTCTTTTCTGTGAGCATAAAGGTATGTACAGATTGCCTTTTGCTCGTACTGTAGAGCCCGATGAGAATTATCTTCTACCATTTGGTAAAGGCAAAATTGTTCGTGAAGGAAAAGACATGACTATAGTTACCTATGGTATGGGAGTTAAAGATTCGTTCAATGCTGCAAAGAAAATTGAGAAAGAAACTGGTAATCAAGTAGAAATTGTTGATCTAAGAACCATAGTTCCTTGGGATCAGGAAATAGTCTTGGAATCAGTCAAAAAAACTAGTCGTTGCTTAGTAGTGCATGAAGATACAATGACTACATCTGTCTCAGGTAATATTACTTCCCTGATTGCTGATGAGGGCTTTCATTATCTTGATGCACCTGTCAAACGACTTACGGCAAAAGATTCTCATATACCTTATCACCCTGTGTATGAAATGGATGTTCTTCCAACTGAAGAAAAAGTTTATGATGCAATTAAAGAACTACTTGCTTTTTAAATAAAGTTAAGTACTGTATCAAATAATAAAAGCCGTTACTTACCACTGAATTTAAGTAACGGCTTTTTATTTATAATTAAACCCGAACACCTATCTGAAGATAAGCAAGCCAAGGCCCCATAACAACCTGGTAAGGCTCTTGTAAGAAATAGAAACGCCTACCAAGATTAAACTCTGCCGGACCTAAAGGAGTATTCATACCTATCCCAAAGCCTATCCCATGTTTCAAGTTTTGAAGCTTAATGGACTCTGCTTCTACCCAAATCTCTCCCATATCATAACGACTGTGCAAATAAATATCTATCAGGTCCACTATCGGTATCTTATATCTGTAGCCAATAGAACCAACTAGCATTTGCCTCCCCCTACGCTCATCCTCACGCATACCAAAAAAAGTATTCTGACCACCCAGAGAGAAATTTTCAACAAAGGGAATAGATGCATCAGCAAGTCCGAAACGAAATGAAGGTTCGATTGAATGCCTGCCTAAATTAATATTATGCGATCCCATAAGCGTTATTCTGGTAAAGCTAACATCCCCGATATCAAAAAGGCTTGATTCATACCTGAACAAGAAATGAGAACCACTAGTCGGAAAATAAATATCATTACGAGTATCTATCAGAGAACTGAAACCAAAGAGACTCAACCCATAGAAATCCATATATGTACTATCTTCCATTGAGGGGACATCTATTGTCTGCCATCGTTGCATTTCATAAGTATAATCAAATGAAATTCTGCCAAAAGTTTCTAGTTGAGTAAAAAGAGAGCTGTTGAAACCATACCTTTCTTCTTGATACTCACCTACTATCTCATTGAAATAGCTGTCCCTTGGGAGCCCCGATCGAGTATCATAGGCATAAACATTGCGACTGTCATAGTAGCCCCTGGCCATCAGACCAAGACCAATGTAAGGTATCCGAGTATTCTGCACATTAATAAAATATGACATATCGCGAACACCTGCCATAAAACCAAGTGATAAGTCTGTACCAGTTTCCAGTATGTTCTTAGTACCTATCTCCATCCCACCTTGTACTATTCGTTCATTATCAACACCACCTCCTAGAAGGACATATTCACGTCCTTTCTCCGCTACATGAATATGTAGATTTGTTTTGGCAGTAACCGGATCGAATAGAGGAACTATCTGAACCTGATCAAAATAATCACTATTCAAAAGATTCTCCCAAGAATTAACAAGTCCCCTCTTATTAATAGGAGCACCCTGATCTAAATCAATTTCTCGCTGTATAAAAATATCTGATGTTCTTTCATTGCCCGTTATAAATATTTCTCCCACCTCGCCCATGGCTATATGTATTCTCAGCGATGATTTATCCTTTTTAGGAGAAGTAATTTCCATTTCAATAATATTGGCAAAAGCGTAGCCTTCCAACCGAAGATAAGATAGTAAACTAGCCTTTATGGAATCTCTAAGGCTATGGGACCATGGCATACCTTCAAATCCTGATGCAATGGTTTCCAAAGTGTCATTGACTTCTTTATACTTCATTCTTTCATCTTCAGGCAAAACTAACTGAAGATTGTCCACAACCGGATTGGGAATAGCTGTTATCCTATTTAATCTAGAATCGTACTCCATTTCACGATAAGTATGAGATATACCTCCCAAATATGTCATCAGCTTATCAAGCTGCTTCAGCCCTGCCTTTTCTTTTTGGAAGGAAGAGAAAATAGAATTGATCCGATCCAAATGATCATTGAAAAAACCTTCAAAGCTCATCATATGAAGATCATCGAGACTCCTCTCAGGCATTGCCGATAGAATTTCAAGTCTTCTCTTATTCCGTAGAGCACCGTAATATGATTTAATCAATTGGATAATTGACTTGGCCTCACTGTATCCACGGTTTATAGCCTCTTCCTGTCTAGAAAAATCAAAATTGTCTCTATCTCCTATCCTCGGCCTGATGACAAAATCAGAATATTTAGCAGCAGAATCACTCATTGTTTTCATAGCAATCGAGATTAACTGACTAGCAATATTCAAAGGATTCTCAAGATCACTCGGCGGAAGTAATGGCGAAGTACAATCAACAGCAACAGTAAGGTCACCTGGTAGTTCAAGAGACTCTCTGACAGGTATATTGGCCATTATACCACCATCTATTAAGAAGGCATCATTTTCATATCCGATAGGTGCATATCTAAGAGGTACATTTCCACTCATTCTCAAAGCCGATGCCATACTCCCCTGCCTAATAACGATTGGTCTTCCAGTAGTCAAATCTGAAGCTACGGCTGCAAAAGGTATCTTAAGATTATCAAAACTCATAGCATGTTTATAGGGAGCATCCCAAACTATATTCTGGAGATAAGCAGTATATTTTGTTCCCGAAGAAAAAGATTTAGGAGGCTGAAATCGATTACCATCAAATATGAGCCTAACTTGGTACCGATCATATATCTTACGGTCACCAAGTTCCTTATTCGTACGATCAAACTGTGCCCTAAATGAGAATATCTCATCCCAATCAGTACTGGCTGCTATATCTTCTATCTGCCTTAGACTATAACCTGACGCATATAACCCCCCAATGATAGCACCAATGCTTGTACCAGTAATACTTCCAATCTTTACCTGTTCTTCTTCAAAGGCTTTAAGTACACCTATATGTGCCAAACCTCTCGATCCACCACCACTGAGTACTAACCTTACTCCATCCTTTTCAAATTCATCTTTCATATCAATCTTTGCTGAAAAGGAATCAAAAACAAAGCTTAAGAGAAAGACAAATACTATCAGAGGCTTTAAAAAGTGCAAAACTTCTGACCGAACTATTATTGAAGTATTTACCAATTGTCGAAACAAAGAAATTCTTTAGTTGAAGGAAAGGTATATTGCAAATTATCAAAATACAGTTTAGCGATAAACTTTTGCTTGCTGTTAACCACTCATACTTGAGCCGAATTTGCCAAGATTTGATTTTTTAAGATTAGACGAGACATGGAAGAAGAACCTAGCAATTCTGGCTCTAGCGCAGTTCATTGCTGTTCTTGGAATGATGGCAGCTGTTCCTTTCCTGCCAAGTTATGTACTTGATCTGGGTGTTAATCCCGAAGATGCTGAAATGTGGAGTGGATTTATTTTTGCCGGGGTCTACTTCTCAGGACTGGTGATGATCCCTCTATGGGGTAGTCTTGGGGATAAATATGGCAGAAAGAATATGGCTGTCAGAGCAATCTTTGGTTTGGCTATTTCTGTTTCACTGATGGCTTTTGCCCAGAATATATGGCACCTGTTCTTTCTTCGTATACTACAGGGAGCGCTTTCAGGCTTTATACCTGCTAGCCTGGCATTTGTCTCTGCTAATACCCCTGAAGAAAAATCAGGGTATGCTATCGGTATACTTCAAAGTTCTAATGCTGCTGGTAATATCTCAGGGCCGATTCTCGGAGGACTTTTCGCAGATGCATTTGGTGTAAGATATGTTTTCCTTATTATTGGTACATTATGCCTGATAGCCGGAATATTAGTCGTTAAATATGTCTCAGAGAATAGGAGTAAATTATCACAAAGTAAAGGCATTCAGGTATTTAAAAATCTAGGTTATGTAATGAAAAGACATGATCTCAAAGTAATATTTTTTCTAATTGTCATCACTCAGACAGCAATACAAATTACCATTCCTATTTTTCCATTCTTTGTCCAATCTAAAGGAGCTCCCATAGAATCATTATCAAGTATTACTGGATATCTTTTTGCTGTCATAGCTCTGTTCAGTGTTGTTTTTTCTCCCATAATTGGAAGGCTAAATGATAAACATAAGTGGTACAAGATACTTGTGATCACAGCACCTTCAGCTGCTGCTGCAGTCGCATTACACACTACAGCGCCTGATTATTTCTATCTCTTCCCGATCAGAGCTGCCTTTGGTATATTTCTTCCAGGATTAATCCCTTCATTCTATGCAGCATTATCTAAAAGAAGCCCCTCGGAAATCAAAAGTGGTATTATGGGTATTGCTTCTGCTGCAACACTATTGGGATCACTCATAGGTTTTCTTTCTTCAGGATACATATCTACTTATTTCGGACTTGAGACAGTATTTTATGCATCCGCTTCATGTCTCGTATGTGTTTTTGCTGTTTCACTTTACAATTGGGTAAAGGGCGAGGGTTTGGAATAAATAGTATTTTAAGCTTTCTAACATAGGCTTGTTTAGGCTGTTTAGCCATTGGATACTTTTATCATGATTTCTTATCTTGCATCAGAAATTACTCTCACACAAAATTTTCATTCAACCAACACTACAACGTCTTAATAACCAAACGCCATGCAAAAAAATACTTATGCTCTTGTTCTTGGGGTTTCCAGTGGATTCGGGAAAGCAACAGCCCTTAGACTAGCTGATGAAGGCTATAACATTTATGGAGTTCATTTAGATAGGGGCTCAGCTAAGAAAGCAGCTGAAGAATTGAGAGAACATATTGAAGGAAAAGGAGTTAGGGCTGTTTTTTTTAATATGAATGCCGCAAGTGATGATTCGCGTAGTGAAGTAATTGATTTTATAAAGAAAGACAAAGCTGAGCTTGAAGGTTTTCGCTTAAGAGTACTCGTACACTCTTTAGCATTTGGTGTTCTCAAGTTCTTAGTTCATGCTGATAAATCATTAATTGCATCCAAGAAGCAAATTGAAATGACAATGGATGTAATGGCAAATTCACTGATTTATTGGACCCAAGACCTTTTCACTGAAAATCTACTGTCCGATAATTCTCGCATTATGGCATTTACTTCTATCGGCGCTACTAAGGCAATGTATAATTATGGCGCTGTGTCGGCAGCCAAAGCAGCTCTGGAGTCATATATCAGACAATTAGCTGTAGAACTTGCCCCTTACGGAATCTCTTCTAATAGTATCCATGCCGGGCTTACTGATACACCTGCAGCTTCTAAGATACCTGGATTTGCAAGTATGATAAAACTTGCTAAGATACAAAACCCAATGAAGCGCGTAACAACTGAAGAAGATGTTGCTAAAACTGTAGCTAAATTAGCTGATGAGGACTTTAACTGGATCAATGGCGAAGTTATTAGAGTAGATGGTGGTGATGCTATCTATGAGTACTATGACTGGGATACTGAAGCAGAAGGATCGCCTCCTCCTGTCTTTCCCAAAAGAAATGACTGAAGCCGAGTAACCAGATTGTAAAAATGATCGGTCGATATCCAAAACGCATCGTCTGTCTTACTGAAGAGACTACGGAGGTATTGTATGCTATTGGTGCTGAGGCGTTAATATGTGGGATTACACAATATACTGTAAGACCGTCAGGTGTCCAGAATAATCATCCTGTTGTAGCGAGATATATTGATGCAGATATAACTGCAATTCTCGATCTCAAACCTGACCTTGTCCTTGGGTGGTCCAATTTGCAAGCCGATATAGCATCAGCCTTGATCAAAGAGGGTATTGAATTTGTCTGCTTTAATCATAGAAGTATTCAGGGAATACTCTCAATGATTCTTAAGCTAGGTGGCTTAATAGGCCGAACAGAAAGTGCCAAGGAATTTGAAGAGTATCACTCAGATAGGCTCGCTAAGGTCTCTGCTCAATATAATAATCTAGCTCCAGATTTCAGACCAAGAGTATACTTTGAAGAATGGCCTAAACCTTTCATTTCGGCTATCGGATGGGTAGATGAGCTTATCGAAATAGCCGGGGGACAGAATGTTTTCAAAGAGCTTGCATCAAGTCAATCAGCAGGTGGTAGAATTATAGAAAATGAGCAGTTGATTATTGATGCTAAACCGGACATCATTTTAGCATCTTGGTGTGGTAAGCCTGTAAAGATTGATCGGATCATGAAAAGAAAGGGTTGGGAGGAAATACCTGCAATTATTAATTCAGATATATACGAACTACCCTCCTCAACAGTACTTCAGCCAGGACCTGCTGCTATTACTGATGCTCTGGATGCAATATGCGCCATTTTTGATAGATGGAGAGAGCAAAAAAATTAGCAAGTTCCATATTTCTATCTTAAGCTCTGCCAAAGACTACGTATTCAGGTTACTATATTTGCATCTCTATATGAAATTTCATAATTTTGCACCCTTACAAAAACGTTCATTGCCTATGTTTTTTCAAAATTTGGAGGCCTGATGGCTACTGCCCCTAAGAAACGTTCTAGACGTGCCAAGTATATAACTCTGTACTCACCTTTCCTAATGAAAGAGACAAAGCACGAGCTGGTCGGAGAGCCAATAGAATCTGAAGGCGGGAGGCACCAGTGGGCCAGATGTACTCGTTCTCGGCACTCACAATTGATTAACCTCGATGCTATCGAGGCTGAACAAGATAAGTCAAAGGCAGTTGTACATGTGTCTCGCGAGGATGCAATAAAATATTCTCCTAAGAAAGAGTATAAAATTGGAGATGTTATATTCCATGAAGTATGGGATGATGTAGGTATTGTAAGAGCAAAAGACATTACCTCAAACGGTGGTCATTCAATAATTGTCCAGTTTGAGAAAAATGCAGAAAAAAGATTAATAGAGAATTATAACTAATATAGGAACTTGCCGTGATTGGTGTACAAGTACAGTCCAACGAGAATATCGACAGGGCTCTAAGAAGATTTAAAAAGAAGTATGAAAGAAGCGGTGTACTAAGAGAGTTCAAGAAAAGAACACAGTACACAAAGCCTTCTATTGAAAAAAGAATGGCTAGGATCAAAGCAGCGCGTCGTCAGTCTAAAGCTTCGCGCGATAGAAGATAATTTTCTGCTGATCTCTTAAATTACTTTTGATATCTCGGCAAATGTTCAGCCGTCACCCTTTTGAATTATTGGGCGACGGCTTTTTTTGCTTATACCCTTTACTGTTAAAAAGTCATCACGGGAATTGTACATTATAAGTATCTATCCCCTCTCTGATTTCCAAACTAACGCTCTTAACTTCCTCTCCAGTATCAATTTCTAATCTCAATGCACTTGAGAAATGAACACGTCCCCTAATATTACCAGCTGCATCAACCAATGTCATACCTTTACCAAATAATGGCTGATCGCTAGCAATATCAAAGCTACCATTAATTATAGCCACATCATCTATCTTAAAGAAAGGTATATAATTGTCAGAATCACCAGGATCTTGTTTATAGTACAACAACCCATTTTTCAGACTTTGTCCGGACATCTCGATATCGTATTCAATTAAACTACCCCGCTCAAAGACTTCTTGTTCAGAATCTTCTGAAGGATAGAATGTAAGATTCCAATTGCTATCTCCAGCCATCACTGAATCGGTTATATACTCGTAATCCACTGATTTGCCGATAATAGACTTGAAACTAAAGATACACTTGCCCGGCTCATCCACAGTCACTCCTATACTAATATGATCAGTTACGGGATTAGGAAGTATATAAGCATAATTGGAAGGATCAGCTGGTTTCTCAAGCTCAATAACCTCATTTGCCGGGAGCATCAATGTATCATAGTAAACAGAAACTGTAGAAACATCAACTGATGATCCATCAGAATTGGTCATTGAAATACGGATATCACCTTCTTCTAGAGGTACTTCCGAAGAGACTGAATCATCATCGCAAGAAAGAATCAAAGATAGCATTAGCAAATTCAAAAACATCAGGTTAGCTTTTCTAAGCATTTCGTTTCCTATTTCTAATTAAGAATGTTTCGTAAAACTATTAATTATTTTGCTTGAGTATCAAATCCAAGTTATTGTATAGGTAACCAATCACTTTTTCTTATTCTATACAAAACAGATTTATCCTGAACTTCTGATTTGGGAGGCCAATCAAGTTCTCGCTCTAGCTCGGAACCCAATTTTTCAATTGCCTTCCGAGATCGATTATTTGTAGCAGCAGCAACAAAGAAAACACTATCAACAAAATTGAAAGCATTTTCTATCATTAATCGTTTAGAATCAGCATTATATCCTTTACCCCAAAACTGTCGGGTAAGGAAAGACCAACCAATCTCAACCTCACTTTTCACAAGATCTAGTCTTGCATAACGAGAACTACCAATAATCTGATCACTTTTGAGATCTATTATTGCTACTGTAGTTTTTAATGATAAAGATTCATCAAAGAATTTCTGGTAAACATCTTTTTTATATCGTTCACATCGGGGCAATTGTTCCCAAATCAAAGGGTCAGAAGACAATTCCCAAAGTATACCATAGTCCTTTTCAGCAAGAGGCCTTATTCTAACAAGACTTCCTTTTAACGAAGGCTGGAAGTTGAAACTACTCTGCATTTAGATTTAAATATAACAGTTTACCGATAAAATCTATCAGCTACTAAAGCACATTTAATACATTATCAAAATTAACTGGCAATTTCCTTCATTCAAAAACAATCTCTTCTATTTCGTCCAAACTATCTTTAGGTATAGTTAGGTTAGTTACTTTATTGTCTTTAGAGACCTGAATATGATATCTATCACGAAATGGTACTCTATTAAGGATTTCACCTTGAATTGAATTGATAGTCATTGTATCACCCATGAAATCAACTTCGTCAACCTCGAAACTTAAGCTACCTGAATTATCTGTAGTTCCAGTGAAAAGATGTAAAAAACGAAGCTCGGAGGAGTCATCAGTATAATACAGCCAATCACTACCTAGTTGAATTATCTGTTCGGCAGAATCGTAATTAAGTGAATAACCAGATACCTTGTATAATTCATCAAGTGGCAGCTTCAAATCCTGAAATGAATACTGGAATATATAACGACCGACACTCAATACTCCCGTCGTATCTCTGAACAATACCTGACTATTTCTTCCCAGTGATATCTCTATTATATATTCATTGGGCTCCAGGTTGTTAAACTCTAGAGAAGTAATATCATTTGTAATAGTTGGATAGATTGAAAGATCGGGCGACATTGGTTTCTCGACTACAACAGTTGAAAACAAGCTACTTTCAAACTGAGAGCCAATTTCGGAAGATGAGGTATCAACAGAAATAGAAACTCTAGCACCGGCTACTGGATTGCCAGAGACATCTTTTACCATTATTTTATCACCCAAATCAGTATGAGTAACCGGACCGGATGCTTCATCATCACAAGAGATACAAATTGTAACAAGAATTAAAAATAAAGAAAGGATTTTGGGATTCATAGTTATCTTAGCTTGACAAAGTGAGTTCATTTTCATATAATGTTTCGAATACGTAGTTATAATGTTTCGGATACATGATTTTAACAAAAACAGAAAATATTTTACACTAAAGTGCCCTATTTTTCGCACTTCATTGTACTATACTGTAAAAAAGGAGACAACATGATACACAAGAAAATGATAGATGAGCTGAACAGGCAAATAGCAAAAGAAATGTATTCTTCTAACCTATACCTGGCAATGGCAGCTTACTTTCACCATATAAATCTGAATGGTTTTGCACATTGGATGAGGCTACAGGCCCAGGAAGAAATGGCCCACGCCCTTAAACTGTTTGATCACCTTCTGGACAGAGGCGGAAGACCTAATATCGAATCAATAAAAGAACCCCAGCATGAGTGGTCGACACCTCTCGATGCTTTTGAAGCAGCTTTCAAACACGAGCAGCATATAACTGAAAGCATTAGTCTGATAGCAGATAAGGCACTGGAGCATAAAGACTTTGCAACACTTGCACTTATGCAATGGTTTGTCAATGAACAGGTAGAAGAAGAAGCCCAGACAAGCGAACTAGTTGACAGACTAAGGCTGGCCAACGATATGCCGGGAGCAATCTTCATACTAGACAATGAGCTAAAAGGCAGACAACCGGCTCCGGCAGCAGGTTAAAAACATATACATAACCTTATTTATAAAAAGAGATGAGCTATAGCTTGTCTCTTTTTTTGTTGTTTTAGTTACTAGCTAAGTTATTATGCAGTGGCTTCTTTCGAATACGCATATTCTGGCTATCTATTATCATTACTATTAGACTGAACAATAGGCTGAAACCCTCCATAAACCATACGAGTGGCATCAAAAATCAATCTTGTAGATTGGGTTAATGGAGCAACCAAGTCTGACATCCTTGAGTCGTTTGGAACTTGTTCATTTGCTAAATCACGAGTCTCTTTCGAAGGAAATACAACCCATCCAAATACTATTACCTCATCATCCTTTATATCTAATACTTCAATGAATGAGCGTGTACCTTCTAAATTCAAATCCTCTCCAACATATTCATAATAAGCAAGAGCGCCATATTCTCTCCAAATTTCTGCTACCTTCTCTGCAACATTCTTGTACTCGTTTAGGTAAATTCTGGGGATAGGAAATACAAAGCCATCAATATATTCTGTCAATTTATCACTCATACTTCTTGCTTTTTTAGCTTTTGACTTTTTCTGTTATTGTACTACGCTTTGATAAGAGAAATTATCAATTATTAGGATTATCAAGTTCATAGGATTGATGACCATCATAATTCACGGTCTTAATCCACTTAATTAAAGGTTTTATTTCCTGCTCTAATATGCTGTTAAGGATTAGATCAACATACTTAGGATAAACCCTTGACACACTAGAGATTAAAATACTATCATTATAGTACAAACCTTTTACTTTATCTACTGAATCATTCAAAGCAGGTTCAAGATACTTGATATAGCTTATATAATTTGAATCATCAAGTTTATATAAAGCCATATAACCATCCCTATCAAAATTTACAGAGGAATAATACCCTTCAAGATCTATCTTAGCTTCTTTGCAGGCAAATAACCCAATACAAGATATAAATAGCACAATATATTTTTGTAGACTTATATTTCCCATCATATCTCTTACCCTGACAAAACCGCGGTAACCATTCTTTTATCTAAACCTTTTAACATAAAAATCCAGCGAAAGGAAAAATAGAACACTCCAAAGTGATAGCATTAGTATAGGGTCAATGCTAAAGTCAAAATATTGAGTAAATGCAAACTGCAGCCCTTTGCCTGTGCCGAAAAATGTAACACCAAAACCAATAATTGCTACAAATAGAGGTACCAGGTAAAATATATTTTTGGCCAAGGGCTTACTTGGTAGTAAACCCTCCAGCTCAATATCAGGCCCCGAATGCTGCAGCCCTTTTTTTATTAGCTCGTCCAGGTGATCTTTATCCATATATCATATCCTTTAGCTCATTTGGGTATTGCTTCTCGAGAATAGCTCTAAGTTTTTTCCTGGCTCGGAAAAGCCTTGTTTTGAGCGTGTTCTCACTTATAGCAACAATTTCAGATATTTCCTCTAAATTCATTTCTTCAAGATAATAGAAGGTGAGTAAAGCCTTGTCCTCTGGCCTTAGACTCTCCATAGCATTGACAACTATTGTATTCTCAAAAGTATGCTTCTGGTAGCTTTGCGAAGTCACTTTATAACTGAAAAGCTCCTTGAACTTAGTGAATCTTTTTCTTTTTTTTAATTCATCCAGGCACTTATTATAGCTAATTCCATATATCCAGGTTCGCAAGCTACTATTACCTTCGAAGCGATTTATAGCTTTGAAAATCTTGATAAAGATTTCCTGGGATACATCCTTGGCAATAGTATGGTCGCCTAACATATTAACACAAAGAGAGTATACCATGTCTCGATAAAGATTCACCAGGTAGGTAAACGCCGACTCGCTACCCGATCGGATATTATATAGAAGTTCTTCCTCTTCCAACTGGTGCTACTGGTTTGTATTCTGTGTTTTGTCAATTAGTCTTTTCTCTACAAAGAACTCAATCAACCATGCAATACCAACTGACAGAAAGACAACAGCTGAAATATACTCTTCTCTTTTGAAGAAAACCCCATCATCGTTCAACATTAACTGTGAAGACTGCAATCCTATCAAGTAACCCAAAGAGGCACCAATCAGGAGCACACTTATCCGCAAAACCCAGAAGTTATATTTATAAGGTTGTCTGACCCCAAAATAATCTCCGGGGATACTATTTTCAAGCATAAACATTCTCTCCACATGTTTATTTTTTATACTGGCATAGATTAGCCAACTCATTGTGCCAAAAAATACCATCGGTATTAATTCTTCCATTTCAGCTCCTTTTTGTTTTAAATTTACTCATTAGACGCCACAGCCTTGAGTGCGTTACACAATACCAGGAAGATTATAATTTTAGTCAGGATAACCAGAGGAGTCTTTGACGAAGAATCTCAGTAATTCAGCATATTTAATAGATCCTTCGGTCGCTTTGCTCTCTCAGGATGACTTGTAACAAAACTTGTCGCGATATTTCTAATGAAATATCAACCATTCTGAGCATGCATAGCAGGCGAAGAATCTCTACTATCTTTTTGAGAGTTTTTAGTAGAACTTATAGCCAATTTCATTAATATGAAATCGACTCTTTTCCTTATATTGTACCATCATAAACAAAAGCCAATCGCTATAGAAACATAGACAAAAAGACATATAAAGACTTGTAAGGTTTAAACCTACTCTTTGGGACAAATCGAAAACTCCCCTTTTTCAATTATACAGACCCAAGAGATAGGAACTCCTCCATATACAATATGGGGGTGTTCCCATTTCTATCTGTATACTGGTGCTGGGGAGTACCACGATTTGTTAGAAATGGATCCAGGACACCCCTTTTTCATGCCTGCCCGAAGATATTTTATTTATCATTTATTTAAGGAGGGCATTATGTCCACAATCGTCTTATCCCCGCACAATCAAATGTGGAGGAGAAATATGAGGAAATTATTTATTGTGATAATCCTTATACTTTCTAGTGCTATATCAGCTCAGAGTAGAATATATAGAATGTACTCTGCTCACTATGGAGATGGTTCTTTTAGGCAAACATGGTATTGGTGGGATGAAAATGGTACCTTTGGATATCAGACTGAGTTGAGATCTGTTACTGGAGCATTTATCAGAGGTAAAACAGGATTTGGTGTAAATGGGATAGTAATTGATGAGTGGAAGTCAGGACCATTCAACTATAAAATAAGTACTGACGGTAAAGAGAAACAAGAAGATAATCTCATTTTATCACACAATAATCATAAATTAAGGTTGATACTAGGAGAGCGATCAGAACCGATGAAATTATATATTACTAAAATAAACGGGCAAACAACTTATGAAGGTACAATCCATGACAATGATATTATAGATATTTCGGCTCTTTGTACCGGTGCTTATATTATAACTTGCATTTACAAAGCAAATATTTATTCACGGCTAATCATTATTGGAGGTTAATATGAAACGGTTTTCTTTTCTAATGTTGAGTATACTCATTTTACATATTCCAAATATTTGTGGCATACAAAATATATACAATGACAATCCAGCTAATGGCGATGATTATCACGACATACAGTTTACTGATATTGGTGGACATGCTATGTTAATATATGTTCTTGGTAGAGATTATGATTTTGACCTGTCGGCAACTACTTATGACCACACAACAACTATACTTAAAGACTTGGTGCCAAGACAATTAGGTGATTTTGATTACCATACATTATCCACTATTAGAAATATTGGCAACATAACAGATAACAACTCAATGGTACTTGAAGCAAGGGATACCGCTGGTCAGACAGCTTACGGTTTTATCTACATTAGCGAAGGTGTTTTGGAAGATATAACACCACAAGGACAAGCAGTAATTGATACTTTTGATACTTTTTTGAAGCCTAAAATTGACAGCTCGAATACTGCAAATAATTATTCAACTTCTGAAATACAAAATCCTAATAGAACTATGGGGTTGACAAACAAATGGGCTTATGTTATCTCCTTTGATCAGCCCGACCCTTATGAGAGTGGCTATACACTAGCCGAGCTGGATTATGAATATGTTTATCAAAATTCGGCAACTGATTATCTGGAAAAGATACTAGACACTGACCGGAATGATGAACTGGTCGGCTTCCGGTATTATTCAGATCTGAATGGTGAAGAATATACCATATTTATTAAAGCCAATAATT